>Ga0315533_1001280_pt1 | contig 19561 bp, 14 predicted proteins | sample SalMarSW160130MG_FD_203081 | JGI IMG/M metagenome (GOLD analysis project Ga0315533, IMG submission 203081) | Salt marsh sediment microbial communities from the Plum Island Ecosystem LTER, Massachusetts, United States - Salt Marsh Sediment SW1601-30 ... | reverse complement strand
CGAGAGACTTCAGGTAGGTTAGGAAACCTTTACGCCCTATGGTAAAGTCAATCAGCACTACCCTTTCGGCTAGTGCTCTTGATAAGGCGTTTACCAGTATCGCCTTGTGTGAAACAAAGCCCTCACCAGTCTGCTAAAGACAATTACACTTTAAGACTTGCTCTGGAGGGGGTGTAGGTGAACAAACCAGCACTCCTCCAAAGCCTCGATGACTTCTTGCTTCTGCTCAAGGGTGTCAAAGTGATGCCCAACGGACAGTTCATGGCACTCTGTCCGGGGCACAATGACAAGCAGCGCAGTCTCAGCGTCACCGAGGGTGAGGGGAGGATTCTGCCCCATTGCTTTGCCGGTTGCCAGCTCCCGGATATCCTGAAGCCATTAGGGTTGCAACCACAAGACCTGTTCCTGAACGGCAACCACAATGCCAGGTCGGGAAATAGGGTTATCGAGACGACCTATGACTACACCGATACCAGCGAAAAATTGCTTTTCCAGGTTGTCCGATATAAGCCAAAACACTTTACCCAACGCCGACCTGATGGCAAGGGAGGCTGGATATGGAATCTAGGCAAAGTTAAGCGGGTTCTATATCATCTCCCTGATGTGGTCCAAGCAGTCCGTGATGGCCGCACTATCTTCATTACTGAAGGCGAGAAAGATGTTGACAACCTGCGTAAGATGGGACTTTCGGCAACCTGCAATCCTATGGGCGCCGGCAAATGGCAGACTTCCTATAGCGAGAACTTCAAGGGAGCTAATGTTGTCATCATCGCCGATAAAGACGCGCCCGGGCGAAGCCACGCCCAGCAAGTTGCCAGATCACTAACTGGCCAAGCTACTACTATCAAACTCATCGAGTTGCCTGGAGAACGGGTCAAGGATGCCAGTGATTGGATAACGGCAGGCGGTACCAGGGAAGAATTAGAGCACTTGGCTACCGAAGCCCCTGAATTGGAGTCTGCAACCGAGCCTAATTTACCTCAAGTTGTCGTGACAGACAGGCACCTGCGCGACGCTTCTCGTGAAGCCCTGGCAGCACTCCATAAGGGTAACGACCCGCCCCATATATTCCTGCGTGGCGGTAAGATGGTCCGGATTGTTGCCGATGAAGACGACAAGCCTATTATTAGCATCCTTGCCGAATCAGAACTCCGCTATGAATTAGCCAATATCGCTAATTTCATGAGGCTCACCAGCAAAGGCTTACCGGTACCGACGGCGCCGCCCATCAACATAGCTGAGAACGTCATGGCGGAACCGAATTCCGGTTTTCCCCCGCTATTAAACATTACAGAAACCCCGGTGATTCGGTCTGACGGCACGATACTGTTAGGTGTCGGTTATGACTCAATGAGCAAGCTCTACTATTTCCCTTCCTCCGGTCTCAGCGTCCCGCCTATACCCGATAAGCCAACTCAGGAAGACATCCAGCAGGCTGTCGGTGTGCTGGATGATGTAATTCACGACTTCCCCTTTGATGGTCTAGCCAGCTACGCCAATGCCCTGGCCATGATAATATCACCAGCCGCCAGGCCGATGATTACTGGATGTGTTCCGCTTGGCGTTATCACCAAGCCCCAAGTTGGCACCGGGGCAAGTTTGCTGGCGGAAACAATAGCCATGATTAACACCGGCCGTTCCGCGGCCATGATGTCGGCGCCAAGAGACGATGAAGCCTGGCGTAAGGGGCTAACGGGACTTCTTTTGCGAGGGCAGGCGGTTGCGGTAATTGACAACGTAGAAGGAACGCTCTATTCAGCTGCATTAGCCTCACTGCTTACCGCTGATACCTTTCAGGACCGTATTCTCGGCTCCAACGAAATGATAATCTTGCCGAACAAACTAACCCTTATTGCCACAGGAAACAATATCAGATTAGGTGGCGACCTGCCGCGGCGGTGTGTGGTATCTCGCATTGATTCCCTTGAGGCAAGACCCTGGCTACGGGATAGCTCCAAATTCCGCCATCCTTTTCTCAAAGAATGGATACTGACCAATAGAGGCAAGATTCTGGCTGCCATTCTTACACTTATCCGCGCTTGGGTCCTGGCAGGAAGACCGCCGGCGCCGGATGCGCCCAACCTCGGAGGTTATGAAAGCTGGGTAAGAGTAGTAGGCGGGACGCTTTATTATGCCGGGGTTCGCGGCTTTCTGGGCAACCTGGATTACGTCTATGATACCGCGGATACCGAGACCCCGCAGTGGGATTCGTTCTTGACTGCCTGGCACGACCGTGTCGGTGAAAAGGCGATAACGGCTAGGGAGTTGGCCAAGCAGTTGGAAGAGAACAACGAGTTCTATGATTCGTTGCCTGATACTCTGGCTGATGCTCGAAAAGAGGCCAAAGGGTTTACCCGCCGGATTGGCAACGCCTTGGCAGCTCGGTCTGGTCGTCGGTATCCGGGCGGACTACAGTTACTTAGGTCGGAGAAAACCAGGGATAGAGCCGTCTTATGGCAGGTAAGGATGAGTTTAGGGGTAGTAAACTCATCCAGTTTAGCCTCAGAAATGAGTCCCGATGAGTTCCGTAGCAACCCCAATAGTAATGAAAATAAAAATGACTTTAATAATAATTCTATATGTAATAGGGGTTCGAATAAACTCACTGAAACACATCTTGAAGCTAAAAAAGATGAGTTTAGTCAGCAAAACTCATTCCCGCCAATAGGCCAGGATAATTCGCCACCTTATCCGACCTGCAAATGTCCCGCTTGTGGGTCAACGGATTACTGGTTGAGAAAAGGCAACAAGTGGGGGCCATCGGAATGGCTGTGTAACCGATGCCACCCAGGTCCTGAAAAGGAGCAAGATTAATGATTATCCAATGTCCTCACTGTGGCGAGCGTGTCGTGGTCAATGGTCTAGGTCGCAAACGGCTGAACATACCGCTCAAAAACATTTGTGAGGCTTTGAGGTTGGGTGGTGATGTGGCGGCAGCAGCCCGCGAGCTTCATTGTAGCCAGGGATATATCTTCAACGTCCTAAAATCTCACGGGCTAAAACCAAGGGACATCATCGATAAACGCGTACAGGTAACGAACAATGAGGGTAATACAAGCATGGAGGGGGAGACCCCCCTGGGGCTTTTACAGGAGGTGATGAAATGAACGCATAGCTAACCATCTCATACAGTCGGATATGAGCGTCAGCTATGCACGGTAGCAGTCTGATGCTCTGCTTAACCGTGCGTGTAACACAGGAATGAATTATAGAAAGGAGAGAACAATGGTAGACAGTAATCAAGACGAAGAAAATCTGAGCAGGGAAGTGGACGAGTTATTAGAAGAAGGACTTGGCCAAAAAGATATTGAAGCCCGCGGCTATTCCCCTAGCCTGGTACGGCAGCGTATTCGAAAGAGAGTTAAAGCAGGCAAGGAGCCTTCGCAATCACCGACAAAAGACGGCAAACTTGCCATCCGTAAAGAGAAGGAGTCGGTTCTCCCTGAGTGGCTGGAAACAGATGTTGCCGAAATTTTTGATGGCAACTTGAGAGATCGGAAAATATTCATGGCTGGCATGAGCGTCCCCCTCATGGGACTAAGACTATTTGGTGAGTCAATTAAGCCGTTGGTTGAACTCATGTCCACATGGCAGAAGGGACAGGCGGAAGCCGCCCGGGCCATGCAAGGCAGCGGCATCGAGACAGCCCAGATAGCCGCCCAGCAAGTACTGGCACAGGCCATGCCACAGATACTTGGTGCTGTGAAAGAGAACTCCGTCGCCGCTTCTCCCAACCCGGTTGGTTCCATGATGACCCGGATGATAGAGCCCTATCTTCAAAACATGATGGGAACATTCATGGGCGGGTTTGCCATGCCCGGTGCGGGAATGATGCCGCCAGGGCAAGTTCTACCTAATCAGCCTTTCCAGCCGCCGGCAAGTCCGGGGTTTCAGCCACGGCCACAACCGTCAGGACCGACAAAAGAGGCATCCAGAGAAGACATAGAGGAGGCATTTAATGACTAACAACTGGGAAGAACAAACAAAGCGAATGGTAGAACAGGGAAAACAGGCCGCCGCCGGCTTGGTGAGCGGCGGTGAGATGGTGGTTGACGCCGATCCAGAGAAAGGTTTTTTCAAGGTTAAGATTCGTAACGTTCAACCGCCCCAGGCTTTACCTCAGGTAACCTTGGGGTTCTGCTGGGTGCTGCAGAACGGAGCGGCAATGTTCAATCTTCAGTTTAAGCAGTACATCAGGAAACCCGGGGAGGATAAAAATGAATAGTACTCTTTCCAACCTAATAATCTCAATTGCGGTTATGACTGTGTTCAATGACGTAGACCGTATGATTAGAGCTTTCATTGGTCCCAAACTTGAGAAGAGCCTTGGGAGACAGTTAACTGAATGGGACTGGCGAATCTATTGGCAGGAAAAGGCAAATAGAGACCGGTACGCAGCTTGGAACAACTCTCTAATTCAAAGACAACAGCAATTTGTTGACCGTAAAATAATTTACGACTTTGTCTGGAATCAGGATGAAGAAAAGCCGATGTAATTATTAACCGGCTATTCATTCCTACCATTGCAATGCAACACGTATATCAATATGTGATTGACATTTATTACTTCAAAGGCATATACTTTTACCAATCATTGGGAGGAATTTCACCCTATGCCTTATGAACGTAGTCGGAAAATTGAAGCACGGTTTCAAGAGGCGATAGCTTTGATTGAAAGGAAACATCTGAACGCTGAAAAACTGGCTTCAGAATTGGGCATATCTCGACCAACTGTGCAGCGCATCGTAGCCGAACTCAGACTGCGTGGATACTCTATTCGGTCTGTACACGACGAACATGGTTGGAGGTATGAAATAACAATCAAACGCCGCCCAAATGTAAGAATTCCTGGTAAAGAAGGGGAGGGCGCTGAATGAAAGATAACTTTAGTAAATTAATCGACCTGCTGCAGGAACTCTTCCAGCTTGACCAGGCAGACTTGGATTTTGGCATATATCGCATTATGAACGCCCGGCGAAGTGAGATCAACCACTTTCTAAAACAAGACCTCTTGCCCCAGGTCCGCGATGCTTTCAACGAGTATAGGTCCGCTGATAAGGCAGTACTGAAGCAAGAACTGGATAAGGCTATCGATGGTGCCAAGACTTTAGGGATTGACCCTGGTACCGCGCCGAAAGTGAAAGAATTACGGGAAAAGTATAAAGCTTCCTCCGTAGACGTAGCTTCACTGGAGAATGAGGTCTTCGACCATCTTTACAGTTTCTTCAAGCGTTACTATGACGAGGGTGATTTCATTTCCTTGCGGCGTTACAAGGAAGGCGTCTATGCTATTCCATACGAGGGTGAAGAGGTAAAGCTCTATTGGGCAAACCAAGACCAGTACTATATCAAAACCGCCGAGTATTTCCGGGACTATGCTTTCAAAGTAGCCGATGGTAACCGCGTCCATTTCAAAATCGTTGAGGCTGATACGGAGAAAGATAATATCAAGTCAGCAAACGGTAAAGACCGGCGGTTCTTCCTCCTCAACGAAAACCCCGTAACCGAAGAGAATGGCGAGCTCATTATTCGGTTTGAATACCAGCCGGATGAAGGGAAACGCAAGCAAGATCAGATTAATGCGGAGACCGTACGCCGCGTCGTTGAGCTTCTGAAAACAGACGGACTTAATGCCTGGGAGCAAAGGCTTAATGCTAAATGGAAGAAGGCAGACGGCACAGCGGCGGATAAGACCGTCCTTGAGAAAAATCTTTCCGATTATACCAGGCGTAACACCTTTGACTATTTTATCCACAAGGACCTGAGTGGATTCCTGCGGAGGGAGCTGGATTTTTACATCAAGAATGAAGTTATGCGCCTTGATGATGTGGAAAGCGAATCTGCCCCACGTGTTGAGCAGTACCTTTCTAAGATAAAGGTCATCCGCAAAATAGCCCATAAAATAATTGATTTTCTAGCTCAGATTGAGGACTTCCAGAAAAAGCTCTGGCTCAAGAAGAAGTTCGTGGTTGAGACGAATTACTGCATCACGCTTGATCGCATACCAGAGAGACTGTATCCGGAGATAACCTCTAATGAGGCACAGCGAGAGGAGTGGGTACACCTCTTCGCCATTGATGAGATAAAAGGTAATATGGTTTCCCCAGCTTACACGGTACCGTTGACCATAGATTTTATAAAAGCAAATCCGCATCTAGTGTTAGATACCAGATTCTTCAATAGTAAGTTTAAGGACAATCTACTCGAGTCAATGGACAATATTGATGAACAAAGCGATGGCTTGATGATTAATTCGGAGAATTTCCAGGCATTAGAATTATTGCAGAATAGATACCGTGAACAAGTGAAATGCATATATATAGACCCGCCATACAATACTGCAGCCACAGAAATATTATACAAAAATGAATATAAGCATTCCTCATGGTGTGCTTTACTTTTTGATAGGATGAATATCGCAAGAGATTTCCTGGCTAGAAGAGGAGTACTGGAGGTAGCAATTGATGATGTTGAATTCCACCGTCTTGAAGGCGTAACAAGAGCTGTCTTTGGTGACCAGAACCATATAGCTAACATAGCCATAATGCATAATCCCAAAGGAAGAGATCAGGAGCATGTCGCTGATTGCCATGATTATACGATCATTGCGTCTAGAGATTTCCGTATGTGTGAGACATACCGACTAAAGCTTACCGAAAAAGCAATCAGTAAAAAGTATCCCAAAATAAATAAGGATATTCGTTGTAGGGAATTGCCTTTAAGAAGGTCCGGAAGTGGTGCTCAACGGGAAGACCGTCAGTACATGTATTTCCCATTCATTTATGATAAGAAAAAGAAAATACTTGATGTTGTGCCAAAAGAAGAATATGAAAAAATATTTGATGGCTCAACTTTCCACGATGATTACGTGAGTCAATTACAAAAAATATATGAAGATAAGGGTTACATTTTTATCCTACCTATACGTGATGATGGAAGCAAGGGGCGTTGGCGCTGGGGTTATGACGCCTGTTCGGAAGGTTGTAAAGAGAAAGTATTGTTCATCAAATTTGATAAGAAACCAGCAATTTACCAGATTGACTACGTTGACGATTCATATCTTCCGAAAACACTATGGTATGGCGAGCGTTACGATGCTTCAACAAAGGGAACTAATTTATTAAAGGACATTGTTGGCAAAAATGTCTTTGATTATCCTAAAAGCCTATATACGGTTAAGGATATGCTCACTATTGGTAGCACGAATGAATCTACAATTATGGATTTCTTCGCCGGTTCTGGTACCACAGCTCACGCAGTTATTGAACTCAACCGGGATGAAAATCAAAGAGAAAACTACAGTGGTAGGCGGAAATATATTATCGTCGAAATGGCTAATTATTTCGATACCGCAATTCTCCCACGCATCAAGAAAGTCATCTACTCAAAAGATTGGAAGGATGGTAAACCGGTTTCGCGCAATAGTGGTATCGGTCATATATTCAAATACCTCCGCCTTGAATCATACGAAGACGCCCTAGCTAATATCCAGCTTACACGTACAGATGCCCAGAAGGCACTTGTTAACAGTTCAGCCTCCTTCTATGAGTCCTATATGCTGAAATACATGCTGGAGACGGAGTCTAAAGGCAGCCCGTCGCTACTCAACATTGACCGGTTTGAAGATCCCTTTAGTTACCAATTGCTCGTGGGCACTGGAAGTGTCGGTGAGACCAAGCCTGTTAGCGTGGATCTGGTTGAGACTTTTAACTGGTTGCTGGGATTGCACGTGCAGCGTGAAAAATCAATTCAGAGTTACCGCATTGTGGAGGGGACTACCCCCAAAGGTGAGAAAGTACTCGTCATCTGGCGGAAAATACGTGATCTCACTATTACAGATCCTAAGAAAATTGCCAAAGCTCGAGAGGATTCCAATCGTGCACTGGACACTTTCTTCAAGGAGCAGAAGTACAATAAAGCCGATAGCTACTTCGATATTGTCTATGTCAACGGTGATAACAACCTGATGAACGTGCCCGTTGTTCCCGAGGACGGTGAGCCACCCTATAGGGTGCGGCTTATTGAAGAGGAGTTCAAACGGCTGATGTTCGATGTGAAGGATATTTAAGGAGCGTCCATGGCAAGCAGAGTAGCGAGCGGCCGCTCCAATGCGGCCGGGAAAAAAGTAAAGTTCGAGCACCGGCTGGTGCTTGTCAACTGGATGCTTAATCTCTTCGGAGTGGCTACCTTTGAGGACCTGGCAAAACACATACGGGAGCCGGAGTACGAAGGCTTCACCGAGGAAGGTATTTCACGTTTTCACCAATGCCTGAAATTAGTAATTAATCGTCCGGAGCTACCGCATGACATCCTTCTTGCCTATGACGAAAACATTGTTCGGTACTGGAAAAAAATCACCGAGAAAAGAAACGCAGATGGGAAAAATCTCTACCCCAAATCTTTCCAGTATCTTTGCCTGCTTTTCACGGAGATATATCTGGACCGCTATTTCCGGGATACTGACCAACTTCTGACAGACCTCAACACTTACACCGAGCAGTTCAATGCGGCTCAGACACCGCAGCAGCACGCCCTGGGGCAACTCTTGGCTACGGGACTTCCCGAAGAATTACGCATTAAGCCTTATACTGCGGAAGATCTCCGCAAGCTTGCTTTTTGGAGCGCCACTGGTTCGGGGAAGACTCTCCTCATGCATATCAACATTTTTCAATACCGGCATTATCTGGAGCTTCAGGGGCGAGGAAAAGAACTTAATCGTACCATTCTTCTCACTCCAAATGATGGATTGAGCCGTCAGCATCGGGATGAGTTTCTTCTTTCAGGCATGGACGCGGAGCTATTTGATAAAGATGCCGGCGGACTATTCAGGGGTCAAAGCATCCAGATAATTGATGTTCATAAGCTACGTGAGACTACAGGTGAAAAAACGATTGCTATTGATGCTTTTGAGGGGAACAACCTTGTCCTTGTTGATGAAGGGCATCGCGGTACGAGTGGTGCAGAAGTAGGACTCTGGCTTGAGATGCGTAACCGGCTGTGCGAGAAAGGGTTCTCCTTTGAGTACTCGGCAACCTTTGGTCAGGCCATGAAAGCCAGCGGTAACAAGCAGTTGGCTCATGAATATGCGAAGTGCATACTGTTTGACTACTCTTACAAGTTCTTCTATGGCGATGGCTACGGAAAAGACTACCGGATTCTCAATCTTGAGGATGACTCGAACGAGGAATATCGACAGCGGTATCTTACCGCATGTCTGCTCACTTTCTATCAGCAGCAGAAGGTCTTCCATGACAGGAGAGCCGATTTCCGTCCATTTCTCATCGAGAACCCCCTCTGGATATTTGTTGGCGGCAGTGTCACGAAGGCGCCTAGTAAAAAGGATATTTCGGATGTTGTGGACATACTGCTATTCTTGGCACAGTTTGTAAAGAATCGTACCGAGAGCATCTCCTATCTGGACATGCTCCTATCAGGACAGTCTGGACTGCATGCCAAAGGTCATGAACTTTTTGCAGGCGCGTTCGCATACCTTGGGCAGCTTGGACTTTCTGCCGAGGATATTTTCGTAGACATACTGAAGATGCTGTTTAACGCTGAGGTACCGGCAGCACTGCATGTCCGGCAAATCAAAACAAATGGTGAAGCTGAGGGCGAATTATCTCTTCATATTGGCGAGGACAACGAGCCCTTCGGGTTGATAAACGTGGGAGATCCATCAGGCCTTCGCCAGTTGTGCGAGAAGCATCCGGATGAAATAGCAGTATCAGATAGTGAGTTCGCGGAGTCTCTCTTCCGCCGTCTAGATAAGGCTGATTCGCGAATCAACATCCTCATCGGTGCGAAGAAATTTTCCGAAGGTTGGTCTAGCTGGCGAGTCAGCACGATGGGCCTCATGAACGTAGGCAAAAACGAAGGTTCACAAATAATTCAGCTCTTCGGCCGCGGTGTACGGCTTAAAGGCCTCGATTATTGCTTGAAACGCAGTCGGAGAATTATCGGAGTCCAAGCTCCCGGGGAGCTGGAACATGTGGAGACGCTCAATGTATTTGGTATTCATGCTGATTACATGCGGCAGTTTAAGGAGTACCTTGAAGACGAAGGATTACCCTCAAATGAGAACCGTATTGAGTTTGTCTTGCCTGTGATCAAGAACTTGGGCAGAAAAGCATTGAAGACCATTCGGGTCAAGACAGGGGTAAATTTCAAGAAGCAAGGCCCAAAGCCTGTACTCGATTTACCGGATGCATATCTGAAGAAATACAAGGTGATAGTGGACTGGTATCCAAAGATTCAGGCGATGGCTAGCATGAGCGGAGAAGCTCCCATTGATAAGGCTGCGATACATGAAGACTGGTTCACACAAAATCATCTCACATTTATTGACCTGGACGATATCTATTTCAATCTTCAGCAATTCAAGAATGACCGCGCCTGGTACAACCTGAACCTGTCAAAAGACCGACTGGCAGACCTTCTGACAGATTCCAGCTGGTATGTCCTCAGAGTCCCGGAGGAAATGATGGAAATTCGCTCCTTCGACCAGGTACGCCACTGGCAAGAGATAGCCGGCGTTCTCCTGCAACGCTACTGTGACCGTTTCTACAAAACTCGCAAAGCTGAATTTGAAAACGACCATCTTGAGTATTTGTCGCTTACTGAGGACGATGGCAATTTCATTGAAAGTTATCAGTTCCTCATCGACCAATCCAGGAAGGATATTGTTACCAAACTGGAAGACATAAAGAAGCAGATTGAAAGCGGTGAGCTACGTAACGTGGAATTCCAGGGGCTCACATCCATCACCTTTGGAGTCCATCTTTACCAGCCTCTTATCTACGTTAACAGCGAACTAATCGAAGTCAAACCGGTTCCGTTGAACGAGGGAGAACGTGATTTTGTGTTGGATTTGCAGGCTTTCTGCACGCAGAAAAGGGACTTTTTCAAAGGTAAGGAGCTTTATCTTCTGCGGAACATGACGCGAGGACATGGCATCGGTTTCTTCGAAGCAGGCAATTTCTATCCTGATTTCATCTTGTGGCTCCTGTTCAAAGGACGGCAGTACATTAATTTTGTCGATCCCAAGGGGCTTCGGAATGTCAGAGGTCCGGATGACCCAAAGATAGCCTTCTATGAGACAATCAAATCCATCGAAGAGGAATTGCGAACGCAGGACCCGATGGTTACTATGAACTCTTTCATTATCTCCAATACCCATTCCGGAGAAATATCTTGGTGGAATGGTGGAATGACCAAGTCACAGTTTGAAGAACGGCATATCCTCTTTCAGCAGGAGGACAAAGCAACTTATATAGGCAAGATGCTATCCATGCTGACCAGCTAATTATCCATTTCTTGGTTCGAGCTACGTCTCCAAATGAGTGAGAAACAGGGCATACAAACCGTCAGAATGTGATCCTCTTTACCTTCCATCCTTTTCGTGAAATCTGATTATCTTTCAGCACCGACCTTTTAGAAGCTTTTTACTAAAGACTACAACTTAAGCCTCCCAAATTGGGAGGCTTTTTATTTTTCCACATTTATTCCTAATCCCCCTCGGGGAGGGTGAAAAACTAGCTCGTTCTTGAAATTTTACTAAAGTTCTTTTTGTTAGACAATGAAGCTGAAAACATAAAAAGCACTTTAACAATTGAATACGCCGTGTCCAGAGTCTTGCCTTGTGGCTGGCAATAAAAATGCCCTGCCTAGCAGTAACTAGACAGGGCAAATCTAACAAAGGGAGCGTGTCCACAATGCTAGACTATCAGGAATATACCACACAGATTGATGACCATCAAGGCAACGGAAACGGATACAGCCACTTACAGGGTGATTGGGCATTATTCTATAAGGTAGCCAAAGGCTTCACTCACAGGGTAAGACCAGAGGATAGACAGGACTTCTTACACGACCTCTTGCTCACTATGGCAAAGGTCAAGGTAAAGTATCAGGCAATCGGCAAAGAGCTAACCGAAGCGGGGTTAATCAGGGTAGCCTGTTACGATGTAGCCGACTACTGGCGAAAGAAGTTCAGGCGGATGAACGGAACGGATTGCGGGCGATGTAGTCAAGAGCAACGCCGTAAATGCCAGGATAAGGACTTATACCCTCAGTGTCCCAAAGCTATCAAGCTGGATAGCCTTGACAGGCTAATAGATGACGGCAACGGCAATCAGGTTGAGCTTCACCAGATGATAGCCGATGACCACGCCGTTGATGTTTCGGCTATGCTTGACGCTAGGCTTACCCTGCAAGGCTTCCCTCACAAGTTCCTCAAGGTTGCCTATAAGAAGTATGCGGGGTATCCGTTGACTGTCAGTGAAAGACAGTATCTTTACAGGCAGAGAAGCAAGGCTTACAAGTGCTCACAAAAAAGTTTGGTATTAGCGTAACGTTTTGGCGGTTTTCAGCGACTTAATCAGTGAGAGGGTTGAAAACCTCTTGCAGAGAATTGAACAATGCCAGCGGGTTGCGGGTTGGGCAAGGCTCTGGACAATTGAATATCAGGACTTCAGGCAGAGCAGATGTTACTTTCCGCTTTGCCCTTGTCCGTATCAAGCCGTCTCCGATAATATCGGGGCGATAGTGCCAGCGAGTTGCGGGCTATTGATAAGAGGTTTGACAGGACACGGGGCGGGGCGATAAACAAAGTGGCGGTTGCTTAAAGATACGGGAAAGCCTTACCCTTGTGAAAGCCAGTGAGCTATCAGGCGAGGCTGGAAAGCCTAGCTTATGCGGGGTAAGCCTTACCGTTAGCCATCAAGTGAAGTGAAGTCCAAAGGGTAGAAAATAACAGGCAAGGGAGCCTCTAATGCAGTAGGGACTCCTTTGCCTTTTTTTGTGCCCATTTTAGGGGGATAGTCCCAGGGATTGACCTGGGGCTGTCCCCTTTTTTGTTGGTCGGCCCCTCGACTAAAGGTTGTCAGTATCAGACCCTCTCTGAGAGTGGAGCAACAAGAACAATTCATCCGGTATTTTGGTTATGGCGGTCAAATACTTCTCTAAGGAACTCATATCCACGCTGAAGATACAGGTTGCAGATAGAATTGCCCAAGTCACGTTCGCCTGCACAATAAATCTTCTCGACTGCTGAGGTTATGTGTGCTACCTCGTAATCCGGGTAGATATCATTGTTCAACATCTCAAGGAAGACCTCTCCTACATTGTGAGGGGAATTGTCGGCTAACCGGTCAAGATTCTCAACAAGAACGGGGGTCTCATGATTTCGGTCAGCATACTTGGCAGTGAGCCTAAGAATGTTAAGGGCGTCCGTATCTATAGAGTCGAGATACAGCGACAGTCTCGCTAAATGAGACAACATCTTCTTCTCTTCTATACTCAAGTCGGATTTTTGCTCATAGTGCGCAGCTATCATCTGCCAAATTGCGACAACCTTTGCCGAACTGGATGACCGGCCATCCTTTCGTTGCACCCAGAAGAACATGACAATGTCATTGATAGTCTCGAGGTCCCAGGAATCCAAGAGTTTACGAATCATACTGTCAGGGTCATCAAGCTTCTCTGCATCTCTCAAATATGCAAAGCAGATATGGTCAACTAGACGTCTACGAAGGGCATCCGGTTGGATATTTGCCGTCATGGCTTTCTCATAGTGATTGCGCTTGCGCAACATGTCGTAGAACTCGTTGTACACAGTCGGGTGCGTAAGATACCCACTGAATGCTGCTCTCCAATGTCTCTCGTTATTCTTGGGGAAAATGAGGTCGATGTTCCGAACCATCCACTCTTTGTCTAAGCTGTAGAGATAGATAAGGTATTCGCCAAGAGAGACCGAGAACTCGGGGCTGTCGTCCTTCGTCTTGTCGAAGCGGGCAGTGAATTCCTCGCGGATAGAAGCAGCCCACCTCTCGCTGGCTGGTTGCCCTGCTCGCAGACGTGCGACCCGCAACGAATAATTTATGACAGCAAACATGACTCGTCCTCTCGGTGAGTTCAACGTCGCTGAAGTTACATCGTCTACGTCACCTACCGATGACGGCGTGCGAGCAAGGAGTTGAAGCAGAATTGATTCAGCTTGGGGAAGCAAGTCCTTTGGGAAACTACGCTGGTCATTCTGTGTGCCGGCAACTACAAGGTCTGCGACCTCCATTAGCAAGCGCGGCTTAGGTGTAGATGACCAAAACCCTTCACTGGCAACTAAATCGTTGATGAAAGCCAGGACAGGCTGCCAGTTGAAGTTCTTTCCAGCCTTCCAGGCTTGAGCCAATCCCCGCACGAGAGTACCAAGGTTATCCTGAGACACCGACGCGAAAGTGGAGAAGATGGCCGCAAACTTCTCAGGGTCGGCTTCCACGACTCGCTGCAATGCATCATCCGTCGCTTCCCTCTCCCATAAGTGCTGCTCCTGCGAGGGTTGGGCGAGAAACTCAACAATCTCTTGGACGCTCATCTTGGCTAGGCGGTCCGCCAGCTGCTGCGTCTCTGATTCGATAGGAAGCCAACCTGTGACAATACCATCCGGCTCCTCCGCTACTTCTTCTCCAACGACCTCGGCATACTTTGCGAACAACTCATCCGCAAATGCGTGACCCTTGCCCCGAATTGCTGATAGATGGCGAAGCTTTTGGCGGGCGACATATTTGTCGTGTTTCTCTGCGTTCTCTACAAGTTCATCTGGAGTCAAATACGGCGCGCTATCAATCCAATCGACCCACCTGGCTTTCTGCTCCTCTGTGAAGTGTATGAAATTCTGTCTGGCTATTGCTCTCAACTCTGTGAGAACGAATGGGTCAACAAGCAGGTTCTGCGAGGCAATCTTCCAGAATTCTCCGTTCCACGCCTCCCATTTCTTACAAATTGCATAGAGGGACAGTTTTCTGAATATTGGTTGGTTACTTGTCAGAAGGTCCCTAACTACAGAGATGTCTTGTTGTTCAGCCAATAAGACATCTCTTAGGCCCGCAATAAGGATACCTTCGAATCGGTCTGGATGCCGGTCCTTTCCTACATCTTCAACCGATGGAAATGACACGTAATGGAAAGCAGTTGAATCGCGAGCGATGATTTCCTGCATAACACCGATAACCGTTCGCGCCGCTTCAACCGGCATCAGTTTGCCAATGGCTTCGGATTGCTTTTGTAGAGTCTCGCCCAGCCAGAATTCGTCAACGAGAGGCACCGCCTCCTCACTGCCCCCCCTCGTCTCCCAACGATACGAGAGCATAACCGAGAATAGCTTCAGCGCTAGTTCTTTGTTGCCACTCTCTAACAAATGGGGAAGAAGGCTAATGCCTACCTCTGAGTCGACTGGTGTCCGCCACTGAGATTGAATGAATCTGTGGACGCGGTCGATGTCGCCCGATTCCAAGAACGCAACCGGTACTGCCGAGTATATTCTCGTGATTGCCCAATCAGTGAGATAGTTCTCAATGCGCTTGCCGGCGTCGTTAGTGTAATCTACGATGTTCCGAACCACTTGCATCAGAGTTCCGAACGTTTCGTGGTCGTCTGGCGAAATGCGTGAGGCAACTTTTTCCAGATACCGAAGCGCACTCCAAGAGGGCAGGGTAAACATGCCAGGACTGTCTCGTGCTTCTTGCGGAGGCGGGTTTTTTGCCGGGTCAAAATACCCTGCATCTTTCAGCGGAGTAAGCCAGCGTGGGTCCGAAACGTGTTTGAAGAAATGGTCGGCGAGTGGGGGGTCATTCTTGATTAGTTGCAATACCTGCGCAGCCGTACCGCTATCGTAATCAGATGAAGATCGTTCAATAAACGCGAAAGTGTCAGCCTGCGAGCGTGTCGTCAGGTTGATTTCTGACTGCCACTTTTTTATAACCTCATACAACTGGTTATGGCCATAATCAGTGATGTCATAGGCAATCACTTCGATTCCGAACTTCTTGTAATAGTCTCTTTGGAATTCAAGCAGATGCTCCTCTCCTCGGAACATCGGCATAAGGAAATAATGTCGAAGCTCATTTGCCTCTTTGTTGTTCGAGAGTACCAGATACTCAAGAAGTTGAAGTTCTGCGAGCCCGTACCCAACAAACAGAATCGTGTAGTCCTGGAAGAAGAGCGTTTTCAAGAAACCTTCGATTCTTGGAGAGTGATAACGTTTGATATACTGGTCAACGGTAAATACCAAGGATTGAGGCTCTGTTCTCTTACCATGCAAATGATAGAGTTTTGTTCGGTCGAATGACTCGGTAGGGAAAGCATCGGCTAGGCAAACGCTTGCCTGGTTAATGAATAGCTTGTCAAAAAGCTCGTCAGCATTGGTCGTAACAAAGACCGCACGCAGTTTGTAAAGTTCGTCATAAATCGGATATCGCTTCGCCAATTTTGCATCAGGTTCGAGCGCTCGATCCAGATGCTCATAGAACAGGCCAGAGTTCTTGTTGTCCTCGGCCATTATGTGGCAACAAATAGAAATAGATTTCCGGTGATCGGTTTCTCTGTTAAGTGTCTCAAACTCCTTGAAATTGATGTAGCCCGCCTCGTGGCATGCCTTGGTCAGGTTTCGCGCCAATTCATCCCAGCCTGCACAGCCCAGCAGGCGAGAAACACCGGCCCCAACAAAGACGACCAAGCGGTCTTTCCCGACCGCTTCTTTCAAACTCTGGGGAAGCAATGGTATTGGCTCGATTTCTGGCATTATCTCAATCTCTTTGATTTCCTAGCCTATTTTAGCATAGTCTTCGCATGGGTCAATCAAAGTTCGTGGTTATCCTATTTAATAGCAGAGCCGATAAAGGAGTATTGACAAGCTCATTTGGATAGTATAAACTATATTTATATTACAGCTATGCGAGGATGTGTGCCATGCTATCAGATAGACGAAAGCCGTTTCCCATCGGCCAGTCAAAGGGGATTACGTTGCCAGCCTCAATGCAAATCTCGGAAGAGGTTTCAATGGCTGCCAGCGACCGGCTTATCCTCATGGATACCACCGGAGAAGTCCCTGAAGCTAAGTTACTCCAGTTCTTTATGCGGTATGTTGCACCTGCTTTCCCAAACTGGTGGGAGGAAGAAAAACGAGCCTCAAAGCGGCCAAAAGGCTTTCGAGTTATGCAGGCCGGGGCACCAGCTCCAGCCAAAGCAGTGAAACCACCTGAAGCGACAGTCGTGAGACCGGAAGATAATGTTCGGCCGGTAGTCTGCCCGCGATGTGCCGGGCAAATATCATGGAATATTGACCAGGGACTTGAGGGCTTTTGTCCTTACTGCGGATTATTCCTCAGGCTGACCCCAGGTTAGGAAGTGAGATGATGAGTGGCGATTTACCGACTTTCAATAGTGAGAGGACAGAGGCAATTGCCTGGTTACGGGGCGTGCTAACATCAGCGCTGGAAGTGTCTCCATTATCTTACTGGCAGAAAAAAGAAACTACCCGTCTCCTGAAGAGGATGCCCGACTGGCTCATGGCAAGCTGGGCAGATGCTTTTAACATCGATTATATGGGTGGTTTTAAGCAAATGCCTGACATGGCAGAGCAGTCCAAGAGTGATGCCGGTAGAAGTCTAGCAAAACAGTATGTTGAGAATCATGACGCCATTCCTGTGGCAAACATCCTAGATGAGCTAGTCCGTGAGTTGGTTAACCAGACTAATGAAAGTAGACTTCCCGCGGAAGGCGATACGGTTGAAAGACAGGTCTGCGCTCTGGCTCTTTCTGGTTGCACTACCGAAGGAGCCACGTTTGCCGAAAGCGCCAGGGATATACTTGGCGATGAAGACAGTCGTAACCATCCTATCGTTGATTATCACCTGGCTCTGGCAGATGGAGACACAGAAAAGATTGAAGCATTGGATACTGCGCTGACCGGTGGTCGATACGGTAATTGGGTAGCCGAACGCATCACCGAAACCAAGCGTTACCTGGGACTTGAGCCACCTCGCTTTATGATTCGCCGCGGTGAGCGTACTCTCCAGTGGGACTTGCTATGGCAGAAGATATTTACAGGAGGTGATGACAATTGAGCAATGAAATTGCCGGGATATGGGCTAGAGTATCTACCGACGTCCAGCAATCACTGGACAGCCAGGTAGCCCGGGCAAAATTGGAGTTGGAAAAGCGAGGTTATGTCGTGCCGCCAGAGCGTATCCTTAAGGTCGACTGGACATCACTTGACCTCTTCCACTGCCCCCAGTTCCAAGAACTCCGGGGCTGGATACAGCGAAAAGAGATAGCCGCTCTGGGTGTCTTTGACCGTGATCGGCTCAATGCTATCGGACTGCAAAGGCTTGTATTCCTGAGCGACTGCAAGGAAAAAGGAGTGGAGATGGTGATTTGCCAGGGGCCACCGATTCTCGCGGAGCCGGAAGGCCAGCTTGTAGAACTGGCTTTAGCCCTTGGTAAAGAGAGACAGGTACTGCGTGCCCAGCAAGGTTCGAGAGATGCATTGAGGGAGCGGGCAACTGTGAAAGGCTTGCCAACTACCTGCCAGTCTCCCTATGGTTACGATTGGGATAAAGACTGTACCCGTCTCATGGCTAATGCCAACTGGGAGACAAGGGCACTTATTATCAACCATTTCCTGTCTGGCTCCACATTAAAAGGTGTCGCGAAAGAACTCAGGAAACGCGGTATATCCAGCCCCACGGGTAAAGACTACTGGCCGGAGCCGACCATCTACGGCATACTGCACGACACGGTCAATTTCGGCGAATACCGTGCCCTCCGCCGGGAGAACATTGAACCAAAAAACCGCCGGGGAAATACCTACGGCAAAAGCTCTGCTAAGACTTTGCCAGGTATTCCACTCAAGAATATCGTTGTGGAAAAACCGGTCATCAATCAGTCACAACATCAGTGGATACTAGACCGGCTGGAACAGAATAGGTTAAACGCCAGACGCAATGCCAAACGGGACTACCTCCTCAGTGGCTTGATTCACTATGAAGGAGATAACCTTCGTTACTATGGCCTCGATATCCGGCATAAATCATGGGCATACCGTTATTACCACCGGGGTAGAAACGGCAACCCGAGAACTTATTTACCCGGGCGGAAAATAGAAGCTCAGGTAGAAGCCAAGGCACGAGAGATTCTTACCAGCAATGAGGTCCTGGGGAGGGAGATGGGATGGAGAGAGGATATTATCAGAGAGAGCAGGCTACGGCTGGACAGCGAATCGAACAGGCTTGACCGCAAGGCTAATGAGAATATCTCAGCTGAGTCAGAGCTCGCCGGTATCAGAATTCGGGGTAAAATCTCCGATGAAGCCTATGACAGGCAGCAGGGCTTGCTACTAGCTGAGAGAAAGTGGATATCCGAAGAAAGGACGAGAGTCCAGGAGAAGATCGTCGAGCTAAATAAACGGTCCGCCTCACTGGTAGGGCTTGAGCAACTGCGGCAACGGATGGCCGAGAAGATTCTTTCCAACTCGTTCGCAGACCGGCGCTTCGTTCTCGAAGCATTACAGACCAGGGTTATTATCACCGCCGACGGCGCCACCGAGGTTGAATTTACTATCGGTGGCGACAAAGGCGATAATGGTATTGTCTTAAACCTTCCCCTGAACGCTTGCCCTCAATATTCAGTTGTTCTATTTGAACACCCCCTATTGGCTATCCGATAGTGGGCAAGGCTATCGGCTTTGCCTAGTAGTAAGCTACCGACTACCCGCTAACCCGCTGGCATA
>Ga0315533_1001277_pt1 | contig 19578 bp, 17 predicted proteins | sample SalMarSW160130MG_FD_203081 | JGI IMG/M metagenome (GOLD analysis project Ga0315533, IMG submission 203081) | Salt marsh sediment microbial communities from the Plum Island Ecosystem LTER, Massachusetts, United States - Salt Marsh Sediment SW1601-30 ... | reverse complement strand
CATGGCGGCCATATGCGCAAGTAACACACGGTACTAGGGATATTTTAGTAGCGATAGGATTTTTTAGTCTAATCGTTCTTTGATATGTAAGTCTGTGGCGCGCTAAGTCCCCACCCGAAGAGGGGATAATTCACCAAAGAAAACAAATCCCATCATGGGGAGGATGAAATAGGGTGCCGTGGGTGGAGCCCACGTAGAAAGCTTAATGGAAAAATGGCATTCCAGGTATTTTTCATGATAGTGGTGAACCTGAGTGCATTGCCCGATAACAACAAAGGCAGTCACCCCCTATGGCATAGCCTTGGGCACGGACTCGGGCAAGCCTTTAGGCAGACTGCCCCTTTATCCATGGCTTCCCTCAGCATGATTCAACCCCAGTGTATCCAGGATATCCGAATAGGCCATGATGAGCATCTGTTTCATCTGCGACAATGCAGTCGAAACATGATCCCTGTTCTCCTCCACATAATCCCAGAAATAGATGTTACTGGGAATCCTTTTATGTGTAAAATCCTCCTCCCAACTCAGGGTGCCGTCCCACTTGGATATCTCTCGTATCGTGACTATCTTGGCACCTGCTTCCGGATAGAGGTCGATAAGCTCCTTTTTCTGCTCGGGCAGCACCGTGATGATCATATCCGCTTCTCGTACCACCTCTGGGGTCAGGGGCTTCGTCTTAAATCCGTCGGGTACGGCAATACCTTCCTGGAGCAATACTGCCCGGGTCGATCGTGCTAAAGGTCTGCCAAAAAAAGGATCCGGGAAACCAACCTGCAATGCCGCTATCTTTTCCTTCATCTTTTGTGGAATAAATGAACATGACGTTAGCCTTATCTTAGGAACGAGTTTCTTATCCCTTTCACTGATCAACGTTGAAAAGAAAAACTCGGCAAAAGGACTTCGATTCCGATTGCTTATACAAACGAAAACTATCAAACGCTTCACTTTGCACCCTCCCTTATCATCGTTCTTTTTCGTTCCCAACCACGACACAGCAACCGGTACCGGCGCCTGGATTGCCGCCCGGATTGTGCATCAGTCCTAAGCATGGGTTCTGCTAAGGGCTACCGGATAGTGTAAGGAATTATAGGCAGAATACTTATGCAAGGCTTAAAAGGCAAGAAAAAGCCTAAATAAGCCCCCCATGGGATATGCGAGACTGTTGATCGTGACTGAAATATGGGCTTCTGGCGAGGCAATGAGAGGCTAGGTCGGGTGGCAGGGATATAGGAAGCTGAGAGCAGGGATCGCGGAGCAGGGGTTGTAAGAAGCTGATGGCTCATAGCTCATAGCTGAAAGCAAGGAAGCTGAAAGGTGAAAGGTGAAAGGTGAAAGGTGAAAGCAAGGAAGCTGATGGCTGAAAGCTGATGGGAAAATCGGGCCGGGGATAACGTTGAATCATTGAACGCCTTCAATGGAGGGTGGCACCATGGCGGAACATTGCTCGAAAGGAAAAAAAGGAGGTCGTGGCTATGACCTCTAACGGGATGGTTTTGCTGGTGCCTGGGGCGGGAATCGAACCCGCACAGCCACTAAGGACCGAGGGATTTTAAGTCCCTTGCGTCTACCAATTCCGCCACCCAGGCGTGTACGTTAAGCACGTTATATTATTCGCGATACACCCTGTCAAGCAATTAGAGCGGGATACTCGTGCGATTTGAGATGGACGAGGGCGGATACGATAAATCAGGTTCCCATCTCCCAGGAGGTGAGGTATTTGTGCTGCTCAGGGGTGAGTGTGTCGATCTCTATGCCCATTGAGGCGAGCTTGAGCCGCGCAATCTCGTTGTCGATCTCGAGGGGTACGGGGTAGACCTTGTTTTCGAGGATTGTGTATTCCCTTGCGAGGTATTCCGCGGACAGGGCCTGGTTGGCGAAGCTCATGTCCATCACGGATGAAGGGTGACCCTCCGCTGCTGCCAGGTTGATCAATCTTCCCTCGCCTAACACGTAGATCCTGTTACCGTTGATAAGGGTGTATTCCTCCACGAAGTCCCTGATCGTCCTTTGTGAGGTCGAGGACCCCTTTAACCCAGGCAGATCGAGCTCCACGTTGAAGTGCCCCGAGTTGGAGATAATGGCACCGTTCTTCATCGCAAGGAAGTGCTCCGTGCTGATCGCATTCATGTCGCCGGTAAGGGTACAGAAGATGTCGCCGATCGGAGCTGCCTTGATGATAGGCATGACCTCGAATCCATCCATGACCGCCTCAAGGGCCCTCAAGGGATCGACCTCGCAGATAATCACCCTGGCGCCATGCCCTTTTGCCCGTGTGGCTACCCCCCGTCCGCACCACCCGTAGCCTGACACCACGAAGTGGCTCCCGGCCAGCAGCCTGTTGGTCGCCCTCAGGATACCGTCGATAGTGCTCTGGCCGGTCCCGTACCGGTTGTCAAAGAGGTGTTTGGTGTTGGCATCGTTCACGGAGATCACCGGAAACTGGAGCACCTTGTCCCTTTCCATTGATCTGAGCCGAATGACGCCAGTGGTCGTTTCCTCTGTTCCTCCCATAACCTCCGACACGAGGGATTTCCTGTCCTCATTGCTCAAGGAGAGGGCCCATTGCCTGATCGACTGAGCAACCTCTTTCCACTTCTCGAGGGCGATAAAGTGCAGGGAGCTGACCAGATCGGCCCCATCGTCCATGGTGAGGTGCGGGAATTGCTTCAGGGCCGACAGGATGTGGCTGTAGTACGTGTCGGTGTCCTCACCTTTTATGGCGAATACGGGGATTCCTTCATGCTTTACGAGCGAGGCGGCCACGTCATCCTGGGTTGAGAGGGGATTGGAGGCGCAGAGTGCTACCGAGGCACCGCCCGCCTTGAGCGTGCTTGCCAGCATCGCGGTCTCGGTGGTAACATGTAAACAAGCACTGACCCGTAACCCTGAGAAGGGTTTTTCCTTGAGGAATCTCTCCTTGATCGAATACAGGACAGGCATGCTTTGGCCCGCCCACTCGATTCTGAGTTTTCCTTTATCAGCAAGTCCTATGTCCTTGATGTGATAATCCATGCTTTCGTTCCTTTATCGGTTGTAACCCAGAGCCTCTGTGAAAATTTACAGCGCCTTTTTCAGTTTTTCAACGAGGTCGGTCTTCTCCCAGGTGAACTCCGGAAGCTCCCGCCCGAAGTGGCCATAGTTCGATGTCTTCTTGTAGATGGGCTTCAGAAGGTCCAGTTGTTCGATGATGGCAGCAGGCCTCATGTCGAACTCCCTTACTACCATCTCGGTCATCTCGTGGCTGGGCACCACACCGGTGCCGCGGGTATCTACCAGCATGCTTACCGGTTGCGCCTTTCCGATGGTGTAGGCAACCTGCATCTCGCAGCGTTCCGCCAAGCCTGCGGCCACGATGTTCTTCGCAATGTAGCGGCACATATAGCAGGCGCAGCGGTCTACCTTGGTGGGATCCTTCCCGGAGAAGGCGCCGCCCCCGTGGCAGCCGAATCCCCCATAGGTGTCGGAGATGATCTTCCTGCCGGTCATGCCGCAATCTCCCTGAGGACCGCCGATAACGAACCTGCCCGTGGTATTCACAAAAATCTCGGTGTCCTTGCCGATCATCTCCGGGGGGATCACCTTTGTTACTATCTCTTCAATAATAGCCTCCTTGATGGTATCGTAGGTTACCTCGGGCGAGTGCTGTGCTGCGATAACCACGGTATGTACCGTGGTTGGCTTTTGATCCACGTATCTCACGGTGACCTGGGTCTTTCCATCGGGCCTCAACCAGGGAAATTTGCCCGATTTTCGAACATGGGCAAGCCTTTCGGAGAGCCTGTGGGCAAGATAGATGGGCATGGGCATGTAGGTGGGGGTCTCTGTGCAGGCAAACCCGAACATGAGGCCCTGGTCACCCGCACCTCTCTCCTTGAGGAGCCCGGTCCCGTTTACCCCCTGCGCGATGTCAGGCGACTGCTTGTCGATGCTGGTAATCACCGCGCACGTCTCCCAATCAAAGCCCATGGATGAATTATGGTAGCCTATGTCCTTTATGGTGTGGCGCACAACCTCGGGGATTTCCACGTAGCAGGAGGTGGTTATCTCCCCGGCCACAACCGCCATACCGGTGGTCACCAGGGTTTCACAGGCAACCCTGCAATCTTTATCCTGTGCCATTATTTCATCGAGTACAGCATCGGATATCTGATCGGCTATCTTGTCCGGATGCCCCTCGGTAACGGATTCTGAGGTGAATAAGAAATCGGTCTTCATTATGTCATCCTTTCTTGGGTAATGGTTTCTATGCCGGCAAAGCTGTTTTTATAGCAAGGGTTGGCAGCGGATGTAAAGGGTTAATTCCGGGTACCGGTTGCCTTCCTGTCTTTTCTTTTCGTTCTTTTCATGTCGTTTGGGCTCACGATGCCGCCGGATATGAGAAGCTTGAACGCATCTTCAACGCTCATATCGAGCAGCATGAGATCTTCTTCCGGCACGAGGACATAGAATCCGCTCGTGGGGTTTGGGGTCGTGGGGACAAAGACATTGATCATCTTCTTGTTGGTTTTCACCTGAATTTCGCCCCTGCTTTCACCGGTGATAAAGCCGAGAACATAGATCCCTCGCCTGGGATATTCTATCAGGGCTACCCGCTGAAAGGAGTCGCTATTCTGGAAAAAGAAGGCCTGGAGAAGCTGTTTCACGCTTGAATAGAGGATCCTCGCAAGGGGGATCCTGTCAACCAGATTATCCCAAAATTGGAGCACCGTTTTTCCTGCGATGTTTCGGGTCAAGATCCCGACGATGAGGATGAGGATTACCACGAGGATGAGGCCGACCCCGGGGATGTAAATATTGGTATAGGTCTCGGGCAGGTATTTGGCGGGGATAAATTTGAGCACTGCGTCCATGGCCTTGATCAGGTACCAGATCACATATACCGTTATAAAGATCGGCAGGATCACCAGAAGGCCGGTAAGGAAGTAATTTTTCAGAATTGTTCTGAAGCTTTTCACTGCTACCTCTCTTATTTTTCCTCGTACACGAGCGTTTCAAGGGGAATCTCTGAAGGTTTTCATCACCTCTCGCTTTTCCATAGCCACGAGTATACAGTCCTGCGAGCGCTAGCGCCTTGAGCCAAGGGGAACGTAGTATTTCGTCCCCTTTTCCATCCTCTCTATCTCGAGGACTAACTCGTCGAGATCGGAGGGCACATGGACGAAATCGATATCCGAGGCGTTGATAACCAGAAGGGGGGTCTCGGTGTAGTGGAAAAAGAAATCGTTGAATGCCTGATTGATCTGCTCCAGGTACTTGAGGCTGATTGCTTTTTCATACTCCCTGTCCCTCTTCCTGATCCTCTCCTTTAGGATGTCGGCCCTCGCCTGCAAGAAGATCACAAGATCAGGCTTTATGATGGTAGCCTTCAAGAGGTGGAACATCTGTTCATAGAGGCCGAATTCCCTGTCATCCAGGTTGAACCTCGCAAAGATCCTGTCCTTATCAAAGAGAAAATCCGAGACTACGACCCTTTTGAAAAGATCTACCTGGTTGATCTCCTCCTGCCTTTGAAAGCGCCTCAGCAGGAAATAGATCTGGGTTTGGAATGCAAACCTTACGGGGTCCTTATAGAAGTTCAGGAGAAAAGGATTTTCTTCGGTCCCCTCCAGGATGGCCTTGGCGTTTATCCTTTCGGCCAGCAGCTGGACCAAACTCGTCTTACCCACCCCTAACGGGCCTTCGACTACGATATAGCCCTTTCTATGCACCCTTATACCACGATGTATTGATTCAAAGGTTACATATCATTGCCGTGTGGAAGTGTCAAGGAGATGCCGCATCCTGTGATAGGGAAGAGCTGAGGCGGATGTATTCATCTATGCTGAGGGTTTCAGCCCTCCTATGTGGATCGATAGATGATTTCTCGAGAGCCCGTGCGATTATATCCCTTGTCACAGGCGCCATTGCCCTTTCGAGCGAATTGAGGAGGATCTTACGCCGAAATCTGAACGCTGCCCTTACAATCCTCAGGAAGTGTTCCTCGTTCTCCGCCCTGAGGGGGTGGGCCCTCTCAAGGTCGAACTCCAGAACCATCGAGTCGACCTTCGGCTTGGGGTAAAAGGACTCTTTCTTGACCTTTATGAGGGGTACTATGCGGGCGTAGTATTGGAGTGCGATGCTAAGGGCGCCATACTCCCTGCTGTTCGGAGAGGCGGTCAATCGCTGTGCCACCTCATATTGAAACATGAGGATTGCGTTTCTCACAGAGAGCCTGTTCACAATAAGGTGTTCCAAGAATGGCGCTGAGATATTGTAGGGCAGATTACCAAAGATCCGCACCTTTTCTCCGAAGGTGTCAGAGATCTGCCTGAAATCCAATTCCAGCACATCCCCGCATAGAAGCGTGATCTTTTCTCTGTCCTGAGGCGAAAGCCTTTCCTCTAAGAGCTTGATCAAGAGGGGGTCTTTTTCTATGGCCACGAGGTGATGGATGCGGGAGAGTATTGGGATGGTCAGCGCACCTAACCCCGGCCCTATTTCCACCACCACATCGGTGGCTTCGAGACCTCCGTGAGATATGATTTCCTCGATTGCACGGGGATCATCCAGAAAATGCTGGCCCAGGCTTTTTCTGGGCCGCAGCCCGGATTTTGCGAGCAAGGCCCTCGATCTCTTTACGCCTTTATGGGCTTTCTTGATGTGCGCCATGCAATAAGGCTCTTAAAAAAATAGAAGGACAGAAAATATGAGAGCACTGAGAATATGAGACCCAGCACAAAACCTCCAAACAAAAAGGTTGCGAGCGCGAGGCCCCCGTCGCTCAGGATTATCTGCGTTGCCTGGAGATAGTTACCCCGACCAATGGCCTCGGTCACGGGCATGAGAAACCGTGCGTGGCGATCAAAATCGAGGATGATAACGCCGATCTTGTAACCATACTTATAGATAGGATATATGGTGAAGGGATTGCATATCCAGGTTCCCGCCATAGCAGCTATCTTGCTTGCTCTGAAAAAAAATGCGATGGCGAGGGCGACTATCATATGAAAGGGGACAATCGGCATCATGCCGACACCTATGCCAAAGGCCGCACCGAGTGCCAGTTCATGGGGATTTCCCCTGAGCCGTATCATCCTTAGGTAGATGAGCCGCAATCTACGGCGAAACGTGTTTTTGCCCATTGCTCAATGTCGTTGTAGTCATCACGTTCATACCAGTACCAAGAAGCACGTTAGCACATGACCCCGTCGCCTTACTTCAGGATTACAGGTGAAAAAATTCAATCTAGCATCGAGATTTTTTACCATAGGGTTTCTTGGGAGAGCACGAGGCATTTTTCTCCATGAATCGTGCACTATGCCTGATCGATGGGAAATCGTGATCGGGCATCGAGAGTAAGCCCATCCCTGTGCCCCGAGATGAACCTGTGATACCCTGCGACAGCTATCATGGCTCCGTTGTCCATACAGAATTCAGGACTTGAGATAAAAAGATCCACCTTCTCTTGTGCCATTCTTTGCTGCATGGTGCTGCGGAGGCGGCTATTTCTGGCCACACCGCCTGCCAGCACCGCAGTCGGTACCTTAGCCTGCCCGGTGGCGGCCCACATCTTATCGGTGAGGACATCAACAACGGCCGCCTGGAAGGATGCCGCGATATCTGCCGCGGTAACCTGTGGGTTCATCTGCTTTTGCTCGAGCCACTTCCTCACGTACAGGACGACAGCAGTTTTAAGACCGCTAAAACTGAAGTCCAGAGAATCCCCAGACAGATACGCCCTCGGGAAATCGATGGCATCGTCTCGGCCCTGGGAGGCGAGTTGTTCTATCGCGGCACCCCCCGGGTATCCGAGCCCGAGAAGCTTCGCGATTTTGTCAAATGCCTCCCCTGCCGCATCGTCCAATGTCCGGCCGAGTACCGTGTAATCCCCAAAGCCCTGAACGTGGTAGATGTTTGTGTGGCCACCGGAAACCGTGAGGGCCATAAAGGGGAAGAAGGGAGGATGTTTTTCCAGGAATATGGAAAGGATATGCCCCTCTAAGTGGTTTACCCCGACAAGGGGGACATCAAGGGCAAGGCTGAATGCCTTGGCGAAATAAATGCCGACGAGCAGAGCCCCCACAAGGCCGGGGCCGGAGGTAACGGCTATTGCGTCAAGTTCCTTACCCTTAACTCCTGCACGCTCCAGGGCTTCGCCCACGACAGGAACGATATTGCGGATATGTTCTCTGGAGGCCAGTTCCGGCACGACACCTCCGTACCGGTGGTGGACAGGGCCCTGAGAGCTCACGATATTGGAGAGAACTTTCTTACCGTCCTCTACCACGGCTGCGCAGGTATCGTCGCAGGATGTATCAATTCCCAGTATAATCATGGTACGTATGCCTGGAGTTTTAAAACACTTCACTCACCCCCGGACCATTACTCCGGTACTCCATTACTCCAACAACCCCGTGATCAGAGGTCACGCTTTTGGCCCCCGTACGTAAATCCCCCGGCCATTGGCCGGGGGAACTGTATAAGAATCACGTTTTTGCTGCAAGCAAGCATAAATGAGCAGCTTACAGAGAGTATATTACTCTTTGGCGGCCTTGTCCTTCTTCAATTGATCGATCTTCTCCACCAGCTTTCTGAGATGTGCTGCCATCAAACCCGCTTTCTGGTAGCGTTGCTCAACATCCTTGCTCAGGGCCCTATCGATGATCTTTTCCAAAACCGGTGGTATCTTCGGATTGATTTCCTTGATAGAGGGGTGAGGTTCCTTGGAGATCTGAAACATGAGCGAGGTAATGTCCTCGGATACAAAGGGCTTCCTGGCGGTCAGCATCTCAAAGAGGACAACGCCCAGGGAGAAGATATCCGAGCGCCCATCGATTTTCCTGCCGCTCACCTGTTCGGGTGACATGTAGGAGGGGGTGCCTAATACCACGCCTGTCTTCGTCTTGGATGATGAGGTGATCCTCGCGATGCCGAAATCCGTAACCTTTACCACGCCGGTTTCCATCAGGCGCATGATGTTCGCTGGTTTGATATCCCTGTGAACGACTTCTTTGCCATGAGCATAATCCAAGGCATCCGCCACCTGGGCTATGATCTGGAGCACCTCCCTGAGGGGAAGCTGGTTTTCCCTGCGGGTGAATTTTACCAAATCCTCTCCTTCTATGTACTCCATGGCGATATACGCCAGGTCGTGTTCCTCGCCCGCATCGTAAATCGAGACGATGTTGGGGTGGTTCAGCAGCCCTGCTGACTCCGCCTCCCTGAAAAAGCGTCGCTTTATCTCGGCCAACTCCCCCTCCTCGAATTCCGATAGACGGAGGGTTTTGATGGCAACGGTCCTGTGGATGGTGGGGTCAACTCCCTTGTACACGATGCCCATTGCGCCCCTGCCCAGCTCCCCTGAGATCTCGTATCTTCCGAGCGTTGGTTTGGTGTCCAGACCGCCAATAGTTGCCCCGATGTCGCCGGGATGGGCTCCGCTTGTACCGAATATCATGGTGGATTCAGCACCCTTGAGCTTGGGTATCCTCTCGGCGAGATCTTTGAACTTGCTTCCATCCTCGAGGATCAGATTGTAGGCAGCCAGCGCCTTGTTAAACTGTCGCTTTCTCTCGTAATCAAGCGCGAGGTTGTATAAGAGATCCTTGACCCCCGGCTCCCCGATGGGGCATTTTCGAAATTTCTCGAAGGCGAGATCAAGCAGCCCCTGTTGTTGGAAGGAAAGGCCGAGCGCTTTGTTCGTTTCAACGGAATCGGCCTCAACCTTCTCCTTCGTCTTCTCGGTGATGAGGAACTGCCTGCTTACCACAAGGATATAACCGAGGGTCAGGAGCACGAGTTGCGGCGTAATCTTGAGCCATAGGTTGGAACGGAAGAAGAGGATCGTACCCGCTGTTCCATAGAGGAGGAAGAGGATTAAGGTGATAACAGCCCCTGTGCCGGCCCTGAGCCTTGGAAGGAAGAACGATATGTAGAGGCCGAAAAGGAGGATAAGGGCCAGCTCGGCAAAGGTGATCCATGGTGGTCGCACAAAGAATTGTCCTTTCAGGATATTGGATACTGAGTTGGCGATTATCTCGATACCCGGCAGGTTGCTGGAGATGGGGGCGACAAAGTGATCTCCGATTCCCGGGGCGATAGGCCCCATGATAACAATCTTGTCCCTGAAGAGGCTCGTTTGAAATTCCTTGTTGAGGACCTTCCTGAAGGGCGTGGAGTGAAAGGCTATCCCGGGACCCTTGTCCCATTTAATAAGGGTCTGCATGGCAGCATCTGAGGCCGGTATCTCGATAGTCGTGGAAGGGGTTGCCCGTATCTCGATTTCCTTGCCCAGGACAAGCCTGATCTGGTTATCATCCAATCCCTTGAAGGCCTTTACGATCGCAAGGGGAAAAGAGGGCACAAAGGTGTTTTCTACGTAGCCAATGGCATGGATCTGGCTTCTGATGGATCCGTCGCTGTCAGGAAAGAGATTCACATGGCCGATGCCGGCAGCGATATTGGCGAAACAGGGAAGAATCGGTTTTAGCTTGCTGAGCCACATTGCGGAACTCATGGCCCATTCATCGCCGAGCCCTTGAATCACCGTAAGGGAGTGCCTGGCAAGGTAGTCCGGGACCTCCTGGTCCCTCCCGGAACTCCTTGTATCAAAGTAGATGGGAAGCACGATGTTCCCGGCCCTTTGAAAGGCATCGGCCAACTTCGCGTCATTGTCGAGATCGGCCTCAGCCTTGTGCAACATGTCGTAAAAGGTGTTGGCGGGTGAGCCTTGTTCGGGCAGGCCGAGATCAGCGTATGTCTTCCTGAGCTCTCTCACGGTGTTCAATCCAGCGCTTTCCTCCGGCTCATTAAACATGATATCCATGGCAATAACCTTTGCGCCGGCCATAGCAAGGTTGTCTATGGCCTTGGCCAGGATATTCCGTGGCCAGGGAAAACGGCCGATTTCATCCAGATCCTCCTCCTCTATCACCACCATCTCGATATCGGGATTTCTCTGCCCGGAGGCACTTAGCCGAGACCGAAGGTCGAAGGTCTTTTTCTCGATAATATCAGTAAAATCACCGATGCCGGTGAGCACTATGAAGAGGAACACCAGGGTGAGGCCAAGACCGATCACCCAATCAGGAATACCCTTTTTAATGACCATTGTTTCCCTCAATGGAATTAGATTTTCACAAAAGGCCGTATCTTTGAGAGCCGGACCTTTCCAATCCCGGTTATATCGGTTAACTCATCGAGTGTGGTAAATGGACCGTACCGGGACCGATGATCGATAATCCTTCCGGCCAGCGCAGGTCCTATTCCGGGAATAGCAACCAGCTCCTCTTGGCTCGCCTCGTTCATGGCTATGGGGATCAGCAGGGTGACCCTGTAGGCTGCGGGCAACGGTTCGGTTGAAACCTTGATATGGCCGCGTTTTGTGGAGATATGAACCATTGTCCCCTGTGCAAACGCGGGATACGAGGCATAGCCGTCATGCCCCAATCTGTCCCGTAAACCCCCTGCTCTCTGTACTACATCCCCTAAGGAAGGTTCCTTCTCAAAACAGTACACGCCTGGCTTGTTGACCGGGCCTTCAACGCCCACGAAGATGTCGCGGTTCCCCGCGGCCGGGCCTCGGATGCCTTGAACAGACAGAACATACTGCATTGCCCACCCCGCGAGGAGGATGAGGATAAGGACCGATAGGCCGGTATGTTGATCGCTATGCTTCGGCCTTTTCATCGCCCAAACCAAAGGCATCGTGGAGAGCTCTGACCGCAAGTTCGGTGTATTTCTCATCTATCACGCAGGAGATCTTTATCTCCGAGGTACTGATCATGTGTATATTGATGCTCTCCTTTGCCAGCGTCTCGAACATCTTTGAGGCTACCCCTGCATGGTTTCTCATGCCCACTCCGATAATGGACACCTTGGCGATCTCCTCATCTCCAAGCACCTCGTCAGCGTCGATATCCTTTGCAATGCTTTTGATCAAGCCCATGGTTTTTTGAAAGTCCGCCCTGGGTACGGTAAACGTCAAGTCGGTATATCCATCGAGGCTTGTGTTCTGGACGATCATGTCCACGACAACGTCGGTCTTGAACACGGGTTCGAATATCTTGAAGGCGATCCCAGGCCTATCCGGCACACGGCTTATCGTAACCCTGGCCTCATTTTTATCGGAGACGACGCCGGAGACCAGCACCTTTTCCATTTCCCTTTTTTCCGCCACTACCATGGTTCCCTCGTTTCCAGTAAATGATGATCTTACATGAATGGGCACCGTAAATTTTTTGGCAAATTCAACGGACCTGATGTCAAGGACCTTGGCCCCGAGGCTCGCGAATTCCAACATCTCGTCGTATGATATGCGATCGATCTTTCTCGCGCGGGAGCAGATATTTGGGTCTGCCGAGAACACGCCTTCGACATCGGTATAGATCTCGCACACATCTGCCTTGAGCGCAGCAGCCAGGGCCACGGCGGTGGTATCGGAGCCTCCCCTGCCCAGCGTGGTAATGTTCCTTTTTTCGTCTATTCCCTGGAAACCGGCAACGGCCACAATCCGGTTTTTATCGAGCTCCTTGAGTATGCGTTTGGAATCGATGCTTCTGATCCTCGCCTTGCCATAGATATGGTCCGTGTAGATGGCGGCCTGGAACCCGAGCAACGAGCAACAATCATAGCCCATGGATTTAACCGCTATGGAGAATAACGATATACTCACCTGCTCGCCGGTTGCCATCAAGACATCCAGTTCCCTTGGATCAGGGGACTCCGTGATCTCCTTGGATAGACTGATCAATGCGTCTGTCTGTCCAGCCATGGCCGAGAGGACCACCAGGAGTTTATCGCCCCTTTTGCTCGACTCTATCACCCTCTCGGCTACCTTTTTTATCCTTTCAATGTTCCCGACTGATGTGCCGCCGTATTTTTGTACGATGAGTGCCATATGGATTATAGTGATCTATGCGTTTTATATTTTCACCTATGTACCATCTTCGATGGCCAGTTCGCAACCTTTTACTGCCGCTTTTTCTATGGGCAGGCCCCGTTGATCGGCAGTGCCCACGTTCAATCCACCTCATTGAGCGAGCCGCCGATCCTTTGCTTGAGGCGCCTCAACACCTCAATGGCCCTGAAATGGCTGCCGGAGAAGGTGAGTTCTCTCGTATGCTCATCGACAATGCTCAACTCGACATGGATCGTCTCCTCGGGGAGCTCATCCGGCCATCGATCTGCCCACTCTATCACGGCGATCCCGCTCCCTGGGAGGTACTCCTCCAGGCCCAGGGCCACGATATCGCTTCTCGTTGTGAGACGGTAGAGGTCTATGTGATAGAGGTGATGGGTGCCGTGATATTCATTCACAAGGGTAAAGGTGGGGCTGACGATCGAATCCGCGTCAATCCCAAGGCCGAGGGCTATTCCTTTGGTAAACCAGGTCTTTCCCCCTCCAAGGTCACCGATGAGTGCAATCACATCCCCCTCGGCTACCAGGGCCCCCAGTTGCCGGCCCAGCCACATGGTTTTCTCCACCGAAGGGCTCATGTATGAGATCGAGCGTGCTTTCACCGAGAAACCTTACCTGGAAGCTCTTTCTCAAGCACCACCACCGCCACGCCATAATCGCCATCATCAGAGAGGGAAACGTACCACCCGCCGATTCCCTCATGTTGGCAGAGCCTGAGTGCCTCTCCCCTGAGACTCAGCTCCGGTCGGCCGCTGGTGTTATGGACGATCTCTATATCCCTCCACCTGATGCCCCTTCTCATGCCCAGGCCGATTGCCTTTGAGAAGGCCTCCTTGGCCGCGAACCTCAGGGCGAGGAAGGAGGCAAGCCTCGGGCTGTGCCGGCTGAGATTGATCTCACGGGCAGTATACACCCTGTTAATAAACCTCTCTCTCCACCGCTGGATAACACGGGCTATCCTCTTGATATCGACGAGATCCACTCCAATGCCATAAATCATATCAGATAGAGATTATGTATGTTACCGTTCTCGCAGGCCCCTATGACGTAACCTCGAGGGCGACCTCTCAGCCAGTGCCAACCTCGGAAAGTCCAGAACCAGGGCTTGCTATCATAGCCAGGAGCCGTTCGGTTTCCTTTTCCATACGTCGGGATTCTTGTCGCGATCCCTCATGCTCGTAGCCGAGCAGGTGTAAGAGGCCATGGATGAGGAGCCTGTCAACGGTTCCCTCAAGGCTCTCTCCACATGCTTGGGCGTCTCTCAGCGCAGCATCAAGGGAGATGACTATATCCCCCAACATCGAAGTCTCCAATTCGGGCTGCTCCGCGTCGGTCATGGGAAAGGCGAGTACGTTCGTCGGTTTATCCCTTTTGAGATAGCGGCGATTCAGCTCTGTTATGCCTTCATCATCGGTAAACAGCAGGCTCAACTCGGCCTCAGGATATCCCAAGTCTCTTAAGATTTTCCCGATCCGCTTCCTTATTCTCGCCGGATCCATTTTTTTCGTCGGGTGCTGCCAGTTGATTTGAATCTCCATCTTCTCTCTTCTTGCCCGGTTTACCCTTGGCGACGGGTTCCGGGTATTCGATCCTGCTGTGAAAGATTCCGCTTAACGTCTTGGTAAAGCTCCCTGCCATATGGTTGAGGTCCTTTAAGGTTAACTCGCACTCATTAAGCTGACCATCGGAGAAGACATTGTTTATAATCTTCTGGACCATTCCCTTAATCCTTGCAGGGGTGGGATCGACGAGCGTTCTGGATGCGGCTTCCACTTCATCCGCGACCAACACGAGCCCCGCCTCCTTTGTCTGCGGCTTGGGACCGGGATATCTGAAATTCTCCTCCTTGATGTGGGGAGACTTACTGCCCCTCTTTTTGGCCTGTTCCTTTGCCTTTTGATAGAAGTAGGATATGATGCTCGTGCCGTGGTGTTGTTTGATGATGTCGATGATCTCCTTACCGAGCTTGTGCTGCCTGGCAAGCTCAACCCCGTCTTTGACATGTGAGATCAAGATAAGGCTGCTCAATGAAGGCGCGAGTTTTTCATGCCGGTTATCACCCTTCTGTTGATTTTCCACGAAGTAGAGCGGTTTCTTTATCTTTCCGATATCGTGGTAGTAGGCGCTCACCTTTGCGAGCAGGGGGTTCGCACCGATACTCTCAGCACTTGCCTCAACCATGGTGCTCACCACCACACTGTGATGATAGGTCCCGGGAGCCTTCACCATTAAATCCTTGAGGATGGGTTGATCCAGGCTGGAGAGCTCGAGGAGCTTGATATCCGTGGTAAATCCGAAGAGCATCTCAATAAGCGGCAGAAAACCGGTGGCGATAATCCCGACCAGGGTGCCACCCAGAAAACCGGCCACAAGGGATATAGCCCCTGTTGTCACATAGGGGTTCCCCCAAAGGATCTGGATCGATACGGCCATCACCATGTTCAAGGCACCGACCTTTATTCCCGTTTTTATCAACACCATCCTTTCCCTGCAGTGCCTCACCCCGTACGCAGCCAGCAGAGAGCCTATAAGGAAATAGATAAAGAGCTCCACTCCTCCATCAAGGACAATGGAAGCAAGGATGGAGATGATCAGCGAGAAGGCAACCGCCACCTCCAGGCCCTGGAAGATTGACACCAGTATTGCCCCTAATGGGACCGGCAGGGCAAACAGAAGGGTTTGGATCGTGAAGAATGGAAAGCCACGGGCCACCTCCTCGGCCACGATCTTGTAAAGGAGCACCACGAGAAACATGAGCAACAGGGTAGAGCCGGTGAAGAGCATGCTTCTGGAGTCCCCTCGAAAGGGATTCGAGCTCCTGAGAAGCACTCTATAGCTCAGGGTGAGCAAGATGCCGATTATCACCGCCATGCCGAAGGCCATCCCTCGCTGGGGGTAGCGTGCCTGCAATGTTGCCTTGGTTTCCAGTTTTAAGAGATGGGCGGAGGTAATCTTTTCTCCCTCCCGTACGATCATCTCGCCCTTTTTGACCTTGAAATAGATCGGGGTTACCGATTTCCTGGCCTCCTCCTTTTTCAGCTCTGTTTCCCGTATGTTGAATGTGATGTTGGGCCGTATTACCTGTGTAGCAAGGAGGGTTGCGGCAGAGGCTATTCCCTGCTCATCCTCGTTTGCCAAAAGTCGGCGGATTATTTGGCCCACATGTTGGCGAGCCTCTTCGAGGTCATAAAAGCGATCGAGCTCATAAACCTTGAGCTCTTGCTGGGTGTCTACATCCCTGAGGATTATCCCCCTGCCCTTCTGTGTCATCAATACCGTGCTGTTTGTTACCACTCCTCTCTCGAAAATACGGCTAGTCGCAGACAGAGCGCTCTGCTCTATTTTTGAGGAGAAGCCGTGTTCTACAAGCTGCTCAAAGAGCGCTGGATGGTCGGTGATCCCCAGAATATCAAAGAATTTCTCCCTGAGCTGTGCGAGGGCTTCTGACCGGAGCGATGGCTCCAGCTTGACTGACGAGAGCCGATCAAGCTCATTTTTTCCTAAGGAGAAGGACTCTTGAATTCTTTGAATAAGGTAGGCTCCTGTGGTGTCAAAGTCATAGACATACAAGGATGCTTTTACGGCCTCATCCCTTCTCTGGTTGGTTAGTTCCTTGTCTTCTACGAGAAAATCATGGGCCGCTTTGATGTCCTTGCTCGCCACATCACCCAAGGAGTAGCTGACCCTCGGCGCTCTCAGTATGGCGGGGAAGAGCAGAAAGGATATACCTACGCTCAGTATAACGAGATAGATCCACGATTGGTGCCAAACGACATCGTGGGTGAGCCGGGCTCTCAGTTTTTTCCATGGATCCGTGATTTGTCTTTCTCGTCGCATGATCTTCATGGCATGAAATGGGAAGAGGTTTTCCTGGTTTTGGGACGCGGCACTAGGTTTCTACCTTCTCGTAGGCATCGATGATTTCTTGTACCAGTGGATGCCTCACCACATCTTCCCTCCCAAAATAGACAAATTTTATGCCCTTAATGTTGGATAGCAGATCCCGAGCCTGTATGAGGCCTGAGGTCTTTCCATCGGGAAGGTCTATCTGCGTGATATCCCCAGTGATCACGGTTTTTGAGCTGAAGCCGAGGCGTGTGAGGAACATCTTCATTTGTTCGGGCGTTGAATTCTGGGCCTCATCGAGTATGACAAACGAATCGTTCAGCGTTCTCCCCCTCATAAAGGCCAACGGGGCTACCTCTATCACGCCACGCTGAATGAGACGTGAACCACTCTCGAAATCCATCATGTCATGAAGGGCGTCGTAAAGCGGCCTCAGGTAAGGGTTTACCTTCTCATAGAGATCCCCCGGCAAAAAACCCAGTTTTTCTCCTGCCTCAACAGCGGGCCTTGCAAGGACCACCCTATCTATCTCCTTTTTCATTAAAGAAGAAATCGCCATTGCCATGGCGAGGTATGTCTTTCCCGTGCCTGCCGGCCCTATCCCAAATACGATATCGTGCTCCCGTATGCTATCGATATAGAACTTCTGGTTGATGCTCTTGGGCGTGATCGTCTTTTTCTTGGAAGGGATGTATACCCTGTCCAAGAAGACCGGTTTGAGTTGGGCCTTATGGTCGCCTCCAAGGATCCTCATAGAGTACTCCACATCACGCTCGTAGATGGGATAGCCCTCTTTGAGCAGGCCATAGAGCTGATTCACCAGGTTTTCAGCCATCTCCAATTCCGGGAGCCCGCCTTGCAGCACCAGGTCATTGCCTCGGATGTTAATGACTATGTTGAGCTTTTTCTCTATGAGGTGGATGTTCCTGTTTCTCTCTCCGAAGAGGCTCCTCGTTAACTCGTTATTATCAAAGGTGACCCTCTTTGCTTCAAGGTGGCCTTTTTTATTTTGCAATTCAGGCAAGTTACGCCTTTCCTCCCTTGGTTTTGGCCTAAAGAGTTTTCCCCTTTATGAAAAAGCTGCTTTAATTATCATACCATCGCACTGCTATGCAACAAAAAGAACAGGGAAACTCGATCTTTTTATCTTGACAGCAAATCGATGGCATCCTACACAAGCTTGTGAAGCCTCGCCTCAGGCTGAGGAGGAGTTAACAGCATACAGTATGTGAAGCTTCTCCGTGCACAATATAAAATGCAGATGGCAAAGGCAACACCACCTTTTCTTAAGGGTGCGTGAAGGCTATCTCCTGCCTTTCATTCTGCATTTTCCCCTGGCCCAGACCTGGATTATGGGATTAATAGGCTGGTATGGATACATAGCTCCATCTGGACCTAACGGATGATTAGAGTATGTCACGCCAGGGAGGGCTTGACATAGAGGGTAAGATCTTAGCGTATAGAGACGGTTGACGGGCATCCTTGAACCTGGGGTCATACTGTCGGGGAATAGTGGCCAAGAAATACAGAGTTGTTCTCTTCGGCGTGAATGTTGATGAAGGGGTCTTTCAAAAAAATATGGCCCGGCTTGGAGTCTCAAGTTCTGTATTGAAAGATTACCTTGAAAAGGCACCTGTCGTGTTGGTAAGGGATTTAAACCTGGCGGATGCCAGGAGATATGCCGAGGCCATTATGAACGCGGGCGGGTTCGCGACTATTCAGGAGACTGGGGAAACCTCTCAAACGATGCCCTCTTACGCAAAGTCAGGCGTTGCCTCACAGGAGGATTTTATGATTTGCAACAACTGCGGGTTTAAACAGAAGAGGGCCCCGCGTTGTGTGCGATGCGGTTTTGATGTAACTTCTTCCCCTCGATAAGCCAACCCTAGGCCACTACCTTATAGACTATGTCCTTTTCCCGAACCCGTTCCTTAACCTGGATACCGATCAGATCACCAATGGCGGCCTCCTCGATCGCCTCGTTATCCAGCTCTATGCTCTTGACTTCCTCGGTAAAATCAGTGGTGTGGCCCTTGTACATCAAGGTATCACCCTTTTTAATGCTCCCTTTTGTCACCTTTATAGCAGCCACACTCGGCTTGGCAAAGAACTTCTCTACCACACCAACTTCTTCCTCAGCCATAGTCGTACCTCCCCTACTAAAGGATTTTTTACGCGTCTTATAGCAATTATTTCACTATCTGTCAACAAAACCCTTTGGTTTCGCAGGTGGCCCGCTTGCACCTCGAGGATTATGGAGTTGAATATTATGGTGATTTCGGCTATGTTTGACAAACTCATAAAAAGTCCTCTAAACGTCGTGCCGGTCCCGGATCAGTGTCCGGGATGACGGATTCGGCATCCATAACCTATTGAATTTACTGGATTCCGGCGCCTGCCCCGGACTCCGATCCGGGGTCCGCCGGAATGACAAAAGAGCCAGATTTCAGACTTTTTAAGAGACCATCAAGTGGAATAACGCGAAGAAGGGCTCAAGCCCGGGATCAGCAAAGGCTCTGGTGATGGGCAATTTACCCGAGTTGAGGTATCTATGGAAGGATACAAAAAACGTCTGAGCGAGACCCTCGCTGAGACGGGTGCGCTTTTTTTCGATAAGGGTTTGAGGCTCAAGGATCGGAGGCCGACCCCCTATTTCGTCAACTTTGGAGGGTTCAATACGGGCCGGCTCCTGCTCGAGTTGGGTTCCTTTTTCTCTGATATGCTCATGAGCGAGTCTCTGACAGAGGAGATTGATATCATCGTGGGACCCTCCTACAAGGGAAGCGCTATAGCATCAGCGGCCGTGGCAGCCATTTTCCGTGATCATGGAATTG
>Ga0315533_1001276_pt1 | contig 19582 bp, 15 predicted proteins | sample SalMarSW160130MG_FD_203081 | JGI IMG/M metagenome (GOLD analysis project Ga0315533, IMG submission 203081) | Salt marsh sediment microbial communities from the Plum Island Ecosystem LTER, Massachusetts, United States - Salt Marsh Sediment SW1601-30 ... | reverse complement strand
TACCGCCATTGCATCCGGCAATCCAGTCCAAGTCGCCGTCCTTATCAACATCCACTAAGGAGGTTTGTCCCATCTGTCTGCCGACTTTGTCGATAAGATGATATTCAAACTCAGGGAATTCGGCATAAACCAATGAGCACAACATGAACGTTGTCACAACAACATTGAACACACCTAAAAATCTTCTACGTTTACGTGAAAGCATGTCAACTTCCTTTCATTAAAGTATTCGTTTTGTATTTGACGAGTGAAGTTAGCCAGCCGGGAACCCGGGCTGCTGTGCTGAAATGTTACGCGTCACTCCTTTCAGGCACCAACAACAGAACTCATCCGTATTTATAAACATCCCAATCAAGCTGCCGAAGCCGGCCTTATTGAGGGTACTCTACGGTACAGCCATAGGGCATAGTGTCGGTTGTGCTTACCTGCTTTCCGGCGGTCAACTCGGCCAGGGCCTTATCAACATAGTTAATTACGCCCTGTCTCTTTCTGCCGCTTTCGTTATTATCAATTGCACCCTGGTAGGCGATACTTCCTTTTGTATCTATAACGTACATATTCGGCGTTGTCTTTGCGCCGTAGGCCCGTCCAACAGTACCCAGCCTGTCATCAAGTATCGGATATGGCAGCTTGCGCTTTTCTGCAAACTCAAGGTTGGCCTGCGGTGTGGCGTGGCTCGTACTGTTAATCGCGAGCCAGACAACGTTCATTTCTTTGTACTTGTTTGCAAGCCCTATCATCGTAGGCTGGTTGCCGTAATGACGCAAAACAAACGGGCATTCGTAATTGAACCATTCCAGCACAACGATTTTGCCTTTATAGTCGGAAAGCCTGATTGTTTTGCCGTCAAAGCTGTTAAGCGTAAAATCCGGCGCTTTCCTGGCGACTGCGGACTCGATTCCCTCTGAAGGTTCTGCGGGATGCTCCGTTGAAGGCTCATCAGCAGGCTCTCTGCTACCACAACCGGCCAATAGCAAAACCGACAGAACCAGAACGAATATTTTTTTCTTCATTTCCGACCCTTTCAATGAACTGATTTCACCTATCCGTTCGGCAAAATCCCGACTATGCCAACAAGTCTTAACACCGCCGCAAATATGAACACCTGCCGAAATGGATATCCGTACTTAATTATGTCCGGTTCCTGCGAAAAATTAAAATAAAATCCGAAGAAATAATAAATACTGTAAAGAATCCGACACAGATACAAGGCAGGATTTTGTTTGATTATGGCCGGAAGGGCGGTTTCCGAGCTTTCTAAGGCCGGAAAAGTTCACCGGGAATAGGACTTTTGATAGCGGAACAGAATAAAGTTATGTGCGCCAAGGGCAAAAAGACAAATATAAAAGGCTGAGGATTATTGAATCCTCTCTCTCCTTCCTCCTCCCTCTGTTCCTCAGCCTATGCCTTTAATCGGTTGAAAGTGTGACGGACTTTAAGGACGACCGGCCGAAACTTTCCCTGTTTCTTAATCCGCTCCGGCCCAGGAACAGCATCAGGGAAAACATAGTATGCCCCTGCCGTTGAATAAGGCAGCTCTGGTCATTTGACATTAGAAGGGCTGCTTTCTGCTTCTATGGGAACCCACTTCAGCTTCGCACACCTAATACCCTTCAGATTTGGCAAGAGAGCTGCGATGTAGTATTGCCTCTTATACTCGACTATCTCAGGTGCTGCTACGGGTAATGTGCCGATGAAGAAGTGGTCGTCATTGACACCGAAATTCAAAAGGACGGGAGAAGCATATATAGAGCTTACATTATTTTTGCCGTAACGCTGTGTGCGAAAAAGATAATACAGCCCCGTATCCTGCCTGTAGACCACGTGAGGGCACTCGGCTGAATATCTTGTGCCTCCTGCTCGTCCGCCGGCAGCCACCATAATCGGCTCGCTCCAATGGCGCAAATCCTGCGATGTTCGGCAGAAATCCGCACCAACATTTTCGTCCATAAGATGACCTGTGTAGTAACAATAGTATTTCCCGCCTACTACCAGAACCATCGCATCACGTGTATTATTGTAAGGCCCCGAGAACAGAGCTGGCTGTCGGTTTTCATTTAACACTCGAGTGAAATTCTTTCCGTCATGACTTTTTGCAAGACAGATACGGAGCCAATCGCCATAGAACATATAAAAGATATCACCGACCTTAATCACGTGCGGGGCCTGTAATCCCCCTTTTTGTTCGCCAAGTGTTACGTCGGCCTGCATGGCAATGCCCATTGGCGCCCAGTTTTTGTCCGTTAGATTTTTGGCTTCCCAGCGGTAAAACAGCCTGGTATTGCCACCACATTTGGTGTTCCTTACGCACGAGAAAATCTGCCAGGTGCCGTCTTTGGCCTGCCAGAGAGCGAAATCGACCGGCTGCTGCCCCGGGCTTGTGAACCGTCCAAGGTCGGGATTGCCGACAACCTGCCACCACGGCCCTTCAATTTCAGGCCTTAGTGCAGGTTTAGCCAAAGAAGCGCTCCCAGCCACTTGAACCCCGGAACACGCGCTTTGGAACATCAACAACAAAAACAATGTTTTCGGAAGGGATTGCAAAATAGGATTTCCATCGGCACTTTTTATCAGCATAATTTAATCCTAAAAAAAATTTTATTATCTTCAAAATTATACTTGTCTTATTGTAAGTATTTTAGTAAAATCCCCTTAGATTGTAAACAAAGGCCTATTATCGTTATAACACAGGCCCTTATTAGTAATTATTGCCGCGGAGAAATTTCCTCCGGGATTTTGTTTTGGCCAGATACGAACAATTTTTTACAAAAAAAGTATAGACTTTTAGAACACCTTGATATATAATTATTGCAGCATTTTACAGGGCTGGGATTATCTCGCTTTCTCCTCTCCCTCCGCTCCCAGCCCTGCTTTTTTTGTGCGCTGAAAACCACTAATCACCTGAAATCCTTGAGGAAAGGCAGGCTTTCACTTTCATACTTCAAGCAGTAGTTTTTCTTACTATTGCCAAGTGGTGGCTTTGCCGGTGCGTTTGTATTTGATGAAGAAGTATTGCAAAACTTCGGTCAGATTTTGTTCGTTTGGTAACGGAGGCAGCTGCTTATCCGGAAAAATTTCTAACACTCATTATTCAAAAATCTAATCAAATCTTCCGGGATATAGTCGCCGGCAAAGGCGATAATATCGCGTACCTCGCTGCTCGTCAAATCACCCTTGATTTTCCGGTTATTAATATCCACGTTTACAATTATGCCGAACCCCATATCCTGAGCAGGAACATTACCGCCACCTCTGGCGACACGCCTTAACTGAGTCGGCCTGATTTCGACATTGACGTTTTTGTCTTCGGTTGGAGTTTCGAGCAGGATACGTAAATTTTTTGTTCTCTGCCTCCAAACATCATTTTTAAAGTTGCTGGCCAAAATCTGGACTGCGTCTACCTGTCCGGTGTCAAAAACAAATTCGTGGACCACGCCCACCCGCGGTACCGCCCGGTCTATAAATTTGCTCCTTAGTTCATCCAGGGCCTTGCGAAAGATTTTATCCTTCTGGGGGATATCCAAATCCTGTACGCCGTCGATGTATAATCGCTGCGGAAAAGTAAAAAGGGGGCCTCGCACGGTCAATACGAATGTCGGCATCTCGGCGCGTTTGTTGTTGGAGAGGACGAAGGTTTTTTGTACGCGCAGCTGCTTTGGGCCCGCGATGAGGGTCTCAAACACCTGGGGGAATTGTTCTATAAGGGCGTTGCAGTAGTCCTGGAGCTTTGTTTTATCCTGCGTAAGCACGATTGGCGGCCGGATGTCCACGCCGTATTTGACCATGTGCTGAGATATATGCTCTTTGTCGAACTGGTAATTCATCGTTTTTGGCCACCTGAAAAAACTGTAACTTTACACAGTTTATAACAACAGCCACAAGAAGTCAAAGAAAACCGTATGATTATAAACCAAGAAACAGGAGCGTATCTTGGCAGATTACTACAGGTTTAAGGTTGCAAACGGGGAAAACTAAAGAAGGCCTTTGTCTTGAATAGAATCTACCTGGCCCATGCGTGTATATTTTTCACAAAACTTTTTAGTGTATTCCCATTCCAGATTGCTTTGCGATAGGCCGATTTTTTCTAAAATCTCTTCCAAAGAAATGCCCTGTTCGATCCTACCAAGCAAACCTAAAACTCTAAAAATGGCGCCATCAGCTGAACATACAAGCCAATTCTCTGAGGAATCGCACAAATAGGCCAGCATTTGTTTCTCGCCGTCATGGATAATTGCCTTATACCGCTCGCTAAACTTTTCATAAAAGGCCTTATTTACAGATGGTTCCGAATCAAAGATTTTTATTAGTCCTTCTTCTTCAAAAGGCTCAAGGTCTACGCGAATGTCTTCGAACTCTTGGCTTGCATACTTAGCTTGATTTGCTACTGTGCGGCATATGGTAACATCGCAACGTTTTACGAAATCAACCCATATATTCAGCTCAAAAAGTTTTATAATAGGCCCGGCGTCAAGTAACAGAAATTGAAATTTTTTCATCCTTGAAATCCCCATCTTCTGTCAGGTACTCACGGGCCTGCCTGTAATTCATATCCATATACTTCGCAAACTGCATCAGAGACAATTTCCCTTCATTAAGCGCTCTTATTGCCAGACTACAGTATCGCTCAGGCAGTTTATCAGGTTTATCTGATCCTCGTGGCTTATGGGATTCAGCTAACCTTTTAGCAACATCGAGGTATTTTTCGGTATCTTCCTTCTTGATTCTGAACAGATTTGCTATTCTGTAAACCAAAGCATCCAGAGATACGCTAAATTCTCTTGCAATTTCATCTAGTTGAACAAGGCTGATTTGACCTTGTTTGTTTTTGCGCAAGTCGATCCTCTGTCGCAGTGAGTCCTCCGGCATTAAGAGTTTGCTCGCAAATGCATTTGCAAATTTTTCCTCATCTGGTGTTGGCAGTATATCTTGCTTATGATTATTTCTATAAATATTCCAAGTGAAAAGATGAAATAACTCATGAGCCAAGTCATAATTTCGGCGCCAAGGTTTATTTTTTGCATTTAAAAGAATCGCCGTGCCAAATTCGACCGAAACCGTTGAGATGGCGCTACCGATGAAACTCAAGTGGAATATTTTCACAAAGTATCTCTCCTCTAGAACCCTCTTAAGTGATGCACTTGGTATATCACCAAGGCATAACTCATTTTGAACTTTTCTAGCGAACGATTCGGCCCGCTCAAAAGTAAAGTCTTCTGCCTTATTAACATCGGGCTCAGGCAGCTTGGCTTTTCTTGCTTCACCAGTTAGTATCTCCAGCATATGATACTGCTTGCAAAGCTGTCGGAACTCTGCCTCTGTTTGCTTTATTTCCTCTTCAATGCTCGGTGCATCTCGCCAAAGCATTAAATTTTCGATGGGTAATTCATCAGATAAAAAAAAATCTATTGTCTTCCGGTAAACTTCCGCCAACCTGCTAAGCTGTGAAAATTTTGGTTCCCGTTTTGACTTCTCAAACTCGCAAATTGAAGACTTGCCTATTCCGCTTTCCAATGCTGCTTTTTCCTGTGTATAACCAATGGCATCTCTTGCGATTTTTAATTTTCGTCCGATATCCATTTTGACCTCCTTTTCCCGTCTCCCAGAATATTATACATTAAAATCGGTAATTTGTGTTGGTTTTCTTCTGGAAAACAGAAATTTTTTAATTTTTTTGTAATTATACTCCTTTTTCGCAAGTTTTCGGCCCTAATATCGCCGTGTTGTGGTTTTTGCGGGGCGGTTGTGGTTAACGAAGAAATAACGTAAAGCGTCGATGGGATGGTCATAGACACCGTCTTTTAAGGGCAGTTCGCCGGCGGCGGCACTGCCAGGCTCCGGATAGTGATAGCACCGCATCGCCTCTATCAGCCGCTGACACTTTTGTGAGATTATAAGAGAGCTGCTGCCATCACCAGCCCGAATCGCCCTGCGGATAAGCTCAATACCCTCCAGGATACCGCTTCGCCTGAATCGGGTCATTATCCCCATCGTCCGCAGTTCCCGAACGACACTCGTGCCGGTAACATCATTTACGCCGGCACCGGCGGGGTCACAAAAGGTCGCGGCCACCCGACTTTCTCCGCCGGGTGTGCGACTCTTAATCTCGTTAACGTGCACGTCAATCGTCGCGCGGCTGCGAACATACTCATCTATAACCCGCACAACGCCGGCACTGTCGACCTGAATCCACAAACACACAAAGGGATTTACAAAGCCAAAATCAAGCGCGCGGTACAGCGGCAAATTCGGGTCGTAATCAACTTGTTGGACGTGCCTGGTATCATCGAACTCGTCAAAAACGACATTCTCCAGCGAAGGCTTTTTGCAGAGCATTTCAGCCTCCCAAGCCGCCCTGCTGGACCGGCGCATCTGTGTGATGCAATCGTCGATTTTCAGATAACCATCAGCCTGCTTAGCTCTGCCCCGGCAGTCTGTCCACAAGGGACACCGCGAGCAGCTTCTATCGATGCACTTTTCAATCACTTCCAACATGCACCACTTGAAGACCGGAGTGCCGAAGCGATCTGCATCGGAAACAACTTTTTGCATTAAACCATAGGGTCTGTGCATCGTGCTGATCAGCTCCATAGCAGCCAATAGATTTTCGGTGCTCTGGGTAGTGAATTTTGCGGCTGTAAAAACATCCTCATCGAAAAGCTCAACCTCATCACAGCGAAGTTTGTGAATGTGCTGGCCTCGAACACTTGTTGCCGATTGCGTCAGGACCTCGACGGACGAGCCGTTTACAAATCTGCATTTTGCTTTGAGGGCAGGGCCTGCCAGAAAATTTTCGAAGCCGTTATAGAGAAAGCTCGTCAGGTATTCGTACATCCTGCCGGATTGTTCGCCGGAGCCGCCCAGTATCCTGACGCGGCAGTTCGGCTTAAAGACACAGTCCAAAAGCGTTGCGACTGCCGCCAATTCGGTTTTGCCGCCGGCACGATTGGCCCAGACAATCGCATCAGCGTTTGCTTTTCCTTCGGCAGCAAAGTCGGCGGAGAAACTGTGCCAGAGATAATCCATCGGCCTGTGATGCTTGGGGCAGATTCTTTTGTCCGGTACATCAATACCCAGAAAGACTTTGACGTAATTTTTTAGGTCCTGTTTCGTCTTCGGCCTTGTTCGCCGCAGAATCGAGTAAATATTAGCTGCTCTTTCAATATTGCAGGTTCCTGTTGAATTGCACATAGTTGACCTTGCCATTATTACACCCCCAGTTATTGAATGCTGTTTTTAATAAGTACACAAGTGTATAAATAGTGCTCTTTCTCGAAGCTACTTCACTACCAAGCGTCGTTCGGTGCCGGGCTGGAGATGCATGGAGATACCTTCCTGCAATTGCCTGCCTGTAAGAGTTGACTTCGAATCGGAGGCCAGGTCGCAGCCGGTATAGGATTTCTCGGCTTCGACAGTAAACCATTCGGGGAACTGGTTGATGCGCGGCCAGTCGAGAGGCATCTTCATAACGGTTTCGTGCCGCGGCACATCGAAAAGGATTTTCCCCTCCCACTCTTTTTCGGCACGGATACTTATTTTGAGTATATTACCTTCCTGAACAGCACCAAAAATAACATCCTCTCGCCAGGGTCTGATAGTCAGCCCTTTGGTTTTCCACAGACAATACATAATGGTAGTTCTGGCGAAGTTGCCGTCTCCATGCCATCCTTCGATGACGCCATCGGGTTTTTGGATTTTCCACATCAGCTTTGTCGAATAGTCCAGCCAGTCTTCGACCGAGCGTATGGGCTCACGGTTGTAGAGATTGATTGCGCCTTCAATAGAATCAGCGTAGCCGTCGGCACCACCACCTTCCCATTTATAATCCCCGTAGTATTCATAGAGGTTGCCGAGGGCGTTTCGAACAGCCTCGCGATAAGATTCGGTCTTATCGATTAAATAAACGGTGTAGAAGCCGTTGAGGTCGTAGCCCCAATTGTCGGTAAGGTCGCCGGCGTGCTCGCCGGTCTGAGGATTAATCCGGTTATAAAACAGTCCATATTGATGCCGTCCGATTTTTAGAATACGGTCGAGCATTTCGTGGATGGATTTCTGATAGGCTCGCTTTTTCTCCGGGCTGGCAAAGTTGACGGTGGCATAGAGCTCACAAAGACCGGAGATTATCTCGCAGCCGTGGTCGTCAAGCGACAGTCTCTCTTCTTTTTTAGTCGGGTGATGTTCATCCAGCAGATAGTAGTCGCCGAGGCGAACAGCCCATTCGAGGTATTTCTTATCGCCGGTCATCCAGTAGATGCGGGAAAGGGTCTGGAGCATCTCGCCGTTGATTTCCTGGCTGGTCGACGGGATTTTGCCATATTTTGTTTCGACGGGGGCGTTCTTCCATATATCATCAAGGATGCCGAGCATACGGTCGCACCAGGGGCTTGGGCCGAGCCATTCAGTAAGCGGCAAAAGGCCATCTTTGACATATTCCGATGACCCAAAAATGATACGGCCCATATTAGGCTTGTCGTCCTGGAAATTGCGTTTTGAAAAGGAGTATGTGTCCGGCAGATTCCCAATGCGGGATGTAAGTTTGGTCTCGGTGCGAAGCATGTCGAGCATTCGGCCATCGAACAGGGGGCGGTTTGTAATGGCCGCAGTGAGCACCATAAAGGGATAATTGTCGGCGGCGCTGTCCTGTGCATTCCAGATGTCCTTGTCCCTGCTGAGGTTTCTTGGTATTAAGCCGGTCTCAGGGTCGGCATGATTGAGCCAGCCCTTGACGAAATTTCGGCAGCGAACAAATCCCTCGTTGGCAAGCTGCCCATTCTCCATCGCTTGTTTGAACGCATTGTCATCTGTTATGTCCGACTTGCCAACGCCGCGTTTAGCCAACTTTTTAAGCTCATCCAGGTGGTCATGGTATACGCCACGCGGATCAGTATCGTGCTTCTTGCAAAGCGAGGCAGCCATACCGACGACTTCGCCCATCATTCCACAGGTTCGCATGACGCGGACCGTACCCAACGCAACGTGAGTAACACTGATGCAGCGCCCAGCCATCATCAGATTGTCAATATTACGCGAATATAAACAACGATACGGTATAGGATACGGCTCAATAGGAGTAAACTTAGCGATTGACCTGAATTCTTCGCCCGGAAAGTACTTAGTATTCTTCGGGTCCGGATAATGCAAGTCGATTGTCCAGGTAGTCGTAACAAAGGCATCGGGAAATTCTTTCTGCTGCTGGATGTCCTGCTGCTGCAATATGACATCGCCAAGCAATCGGCGGGACTCGCGCTTGCCAGCGATATAGGCGACCCAAGAGAGTTTGAGCTTTTCGTATTTGATCTTACCACGGCTGGAGTTCTTCAGAAACGCCCAGTTGCCATAGACGGCGCGAAGGGCATGGTCACGAATGGATTCAAATTCGGTTATCTGGTCGCGGTTGAGACCGGTTTCCCAGTCCCAGTCTCCCCTGGTTAATCGCTGGCAGCTTTCTTCGTTGAACTGCAGGGCCCAGGGGCAATCGGGAAAAGCGGCGGGTTCGTCGGTCTGCACAGAGTACCACTGCACGGATGCGCCCATTGTCATACGGTCGGCCTTTTCCGGAGCGAGCAACTCGCCGGTCTGGGCCCTGCTTTCACGGCCATAACGATGGTCGGCCCCTGCAAGGAAACCTATGGTGCCATCGCCGGTGCAATCGGCAAACAGGGGGGCCTCAAATCGCATCTCCTTACCTGTAATTATATTTTTGGCGATGACGGCGATGATTCGATTGCCTTTTTTTTCAACCTTATAGACGTGTGTATTCAAAAAGAGGCTGATGTTTTTTTCTGCCTGCACGACACGCAGCTTTTTCCGGTCATCGTAGTTTTCAGCCGGCTGCGCATTGCCACGCTTGCCGGAATCAAGCTCCTTGACGACGTTGCCTAAGGCAGGATAAGGCGGCAGATTAATATTGCCGTTCAGATGGACACGGACTTCGGAACTATTGTTGCCGCCGAGGACGGGGCGGTTTTGTATCAGCGCTACCTGCAGCCCGAGTCTGGCCGCCGATACAGCAGTACAGGTGCCAGCTATACCGCCGCCGACCACAACAATATCATATTTTCCTGCATCTTCGGGAGCATCGGGGAGGCCAAGTAATTTTCGTCGGAAGCTTTTTAGACCTTCACTTTCATTTGGCGGCTTGAAGTTCGTATCGGTTGTGAAGACAATCGCATCACATCGGCCCTCAAAACCGGTCAAATCGTGCAGTGCGATGGCGACTTGCTTCTTTGTGACCTCGACCGCCCCACCATCCTGCCAGTGCCAGTCGGCCCCCTCGGTGCCGAAGACAGTTTCGAGCGGTTTGCCGTCGATGAGCAATTGGAACCTGCCCGGTGCGCCGGGAGCTTTCCAGGGGGCCACCCAGTCGCGAGTACGCACCCAGACGCGATACTTTCCTTCTTTCGTAAACTCCACCTTTGTCGTGGCGTCATTCACCGGCTCCCCCAAACCGTGGGCCAACAGATAAGGCGAGCCCATCTGATCCACGAACTGCTGGTCCACCACCCAGCCGCCGAGATCCTCAAAGCTCTCGGCTTCGACCAGAAGGGCCTGCGCCCAAACTGCTGAAACTACTGAGGACAGCAAAAAAACAATAAGCAACCAACTCCATATATATCTTTTTTTCTTCATTTTTGTAATCACTTCTTAATCTCTGCGGTTAGCTATCCAATTTGACAGGATACTTTTGCCAGGGGACGCCGCCGGCTTCGATGATATGGTTGCGCAGGGCGTCGAAAAGTTTGTTATACATCGGATGTTTTCTGTCCAGGGGATTTTGTTCCTGCGGGTCATCTTTTAGATTGTAAAGCAACAGCGGCTCGAATGGGCCGTTCTGCAGCAGCTTGAAATCGCCGAAGCGTGCCGCATAGCAATCTCGGCCGCCGTAACCGCCACCTTCGCGGCGGACCCAGAAGAGAAAACGGTCTTCGGCAGGCCGGCTTTTACCAAGCAGTGTCGGCAGGATGCTGTGGCCGTCGATTTCATAATCCAGAGCAGCACCTACTGCTTCACAAACAGTTGGGAACAGGTCCATAGTCAATGCGACGCGGTCGCTGCGTGAGCCGGCCTTTATCTTTCCCGGCCAGACTGCACACATCGGTACGCGGATACCGCCTTCGTACATCGTGCCTTTTCCCGCTCGCAACGGGCCATTGTTGGCCCCGACTCCTGTCTGGCCGCCATTGTCGGAAGTAAAGATAATAAAAGTATTGTTGTACAAACCATTTTCTTTCAGTGATGAAATCACCCTGCCGATGCTGTCATCCACTTGTTCGATAAGGGCGACGAGCTCGGCGCGTTTGTCACTGATATTCTTTTCACGTATTTTTACCTTTTTGAACCACTCCTCTGGCGGCTGAATCGGGGTGTGCGGTGCGTTATAAGCCAGATACAGAAAGAACGGCTGTTTCGACCCGGAACGCTCTTTGATGTAATCTATCGCCCACTGTGAAAACAGGTCCGTTGCATGGCCTTTGGGATCTATTTCTTTGCTGTTTAGTCGCATGTAGTTGATGCCGTGACGGCGATGTTTATAATAGTCGTCCATCATGTCGCCGAGGAAGCCGTGGAAGTAGTCGAAGCCCCGCTCATTGGGAACATTTGGTGACTGAAGGCCGAGGTGCCATTTACCCACAATGGCAGTATGATAACCGGCCCTCTTGAGCAGATCGGGCAATAACACCGCCTCTGGTGATAGATAGCCCCAGTTGTTGGTCTGGTGTGTGCGAATGACTCCCGGCACGCCGACCAAGTCAGGATACCTGCCGGTCAATAGCGACGCCCTCGTCGGCGAGCAGACGGGGCAGTTGGCATAGAAATTATCCAACCGCATACCAGTCACAACGAGGCTGTCGATGTTCGGCGTTTTAAGGTCCTCGGCGCCATAGCTCGACAGGTCGCCGTAGCCAAGGTCATCAACAAGAATAACCACGATGTTCGGCTTGTCAATCTGTGTTTTCGCACCGGCTGGAAGCCCGCTCGGCATCGTCAGCGCCGCTGCGCCCAGTGCCGCCGACCTTAGGAAATCACGTCGTGTATTGCCAAGGGAACTCATATTTGTATCCTCCTGTTCAATTCCGAATGCAACGCTTTCCATCGGCCTTCCTGCGATTCTCAATCTTTGAAAGAAGGCTTAGTGATAATTTTCAGAACTTCTTGAGCTATGTAAATTCTGTTACGCTTGGCACCTGTAGCTTGTCTCAAAATGCCAACTTTGACAAGCTTTGAAATATTATTTTTCGCTGTCGCATACGTGACATCAAAATACTTACTCACAAACACCGTTGTCACAACAGGACGTTCAATAAGAAGGTCGACCAGCCTAATTTGCAACACAGACCTTTTTGCACCATGTACTATCTTGTGATACTCTTGTTGTAAATCCATCAACTGTCTCGCTCTTTCAAAAGCATCCTTGGACTGCTCGATGACGCCACGAAGAAAGAAAAATATCCATTCAGTCCATCGACCATGTTTACTAACCTGCAATAGACGCTCGTAATACTCCCGGCGGTTGCGTTCAAAATAAGCGCTAAGGTACAATAAGGGCTTATTCAAAACTTCTTTAATGCATACCAACAAAGTAATGAGCAATCGGCCAATCCTTCCATTTCCATCAAGAAATGGGTGAATAGCCTCAAATTGATAATGAACCATTGCTAACCATACCAACACCGGCAGATTTTCAAACGGAGAGTTGATAAACTTCTCGAATGCATCCAAGGCTGCTGTCATTTGCTCATGTGGCGGTGGAATATAGCTCGCCTGCTCAATGGGACATCCCCTTGTACCAATCCAATTTTGCACTTTTCTGAATTGACCCGGCGTTTTTTGCTCGCCACGAACATCTTTAAGTAAAATCTCATGAAGCTCCCGTAGCATCCGTAGACATACCGGTAGCTCGCTGCCCAGCTTGAGCCCATACTCGAGGGCACGCACATAATTGGCAACTTCTCTGACGTCCGGAACTTTCGACTCGATAGTCCGATCTTCCATTTCAAACAAGTACACTTGTTCTATACTTGCCTGTGTACCTTCTATACGGCTGGACATTTCTGCTTCTCTGCGAACAAAAGGAGTTATTAACAGGTTGGGATTAGGAAGATTGAGCCCTATCCCATGTAACTGACCTATGGCACGGTCCGCGTCCGATAAGACAGCGACCATCTCTGAAGACCATTTTAGTTTTGGGGGCAGATTATATGGGACAAATGCCATTTGTCCAGCTATTGTCGGCACAAGATGTCCATAACTATTTTCCGTAATTTCAGAATTCTTCATGCTTATTATACTTTCGATAACTTGTAAAAATCTTATTATACTTTATACTGAAAAAGTATAATAAATCAAGGTGAATCAACCGAAAAATCATGCTGCCACCATCTTGATGTGTCCTAACTTATTTACAGAAAAGACATTAAGCCTTATTATACTTTTCTTTAATTGGCCAATTCTTATTATAGTTTTTGGCCTAAAAGTATAATAAGGCCGGCTAGCTGCCTTGATAATGTCGAAATCCCGAATTTATTCATCATTTTTTTCTTCCGCTAAAGCTGCCAAGAGTCTGCTGGCGGTCTGCTCTGTTATCTTCTGCAGCGGCTGCGTTTGCTCTGTTTGGGATTCACCCGGCTGGGCTATCCTCTTATCAAAAAGTGCCTGCAAAGAAATAATATCCAGACAGGCCTTGCGGGCGGTTTCTTCCTTGTCCGATTCAGTAAGCTGTACGAGCTTCGCCGCAGCCAGCGGAGCGTACCGTGCAATTAAAGCTGCGCTTTGACGATGGGCCGACATAATTCGGCGGTCAAATTCAGAAACAAAAAGTCCATCTGTCAGCCATCTGTCATAGACGTTTCTGCTTACCTTGTGCCTGTCCAGAACCGCCTGCTCGTCAAGCTCGCCGGTGAACAAATCCTCCATAACGGCAAGCTGTTTTTTGCTGAGCTTCTTTCTCTGTGCCATTATTTGTAAATCTCCGATTTGATTTTTGAACGGTTAAAAAAATATCCGGCTATATGCGTCAGCGCTGCCGCTCGTTTTTCGGCCTTTTTCATCTCGGCTTTCGGCTCTTCAACCAGCGATAATGCTCTCTCAATTTGTTGTTGCTGCGTGTCGTTTACAAAGAATACCAGTGGATTCGCGAAGCACTTTGCGCTTATTTTTGCCGGCGTATTCGGTCTTTTCAGATTAGTGAGCCGTTCAATCCGCCTGGCTGTCTGCGGCAGCAGCTTTGCGAGACTGCCGGTCGCCATTTTTTTGTTGAGCCTTTTCAGCAGCTTTAGTTTTTTGCCAAGTTCGTCCGAACCGCAAAGCCGATTGAGCGTCGCGAGCAGGATGTCGGTCTGCTCATCGTCGACGTCCCAGACTATCACATCAGCGGCCTCGTAGCCGAGCTTAGCCAAGGCAGAAAAACGGTGATGGCCGTTGATTATCTGAAAATAATCGGCTTTACCCGGGCAGGGCCGAACTATCAACGGCTCGTATCGGCCGGTCCGCTCTATGTTGCGAACCAGCTTTGCAAAATTGACTTTACTCTGCTTGTTGGGATTATCAGGATGAAATCCGAGTTTATCCAACGCGATTGACTGAATTGAATTTGCCATATTCGACTTACCCTTTAACCTGTTAGTAACTTCAATTTCGGATTGAACCAAATGTAATAGACCGGTCTCGCAGTAAGCTTGCTTAATACGTATCTGGTTCGCTCCAGGCCCGCGTCACTATAGCGGTGGCTGCCATAGCTTTGCAGGAACTGTTTCATCTCAAGCTCAATAAATTCGTCTTTCGCGGCCGGCAGCCGGTCAAGTTTTGCCTGCACTTTTTTCGGTTCGATTAGATTGTGTTTCTCCACACCCACCATACTAAAGGCCTCGACAAGCCTGACACATCGCGCCGGCATCTGTGCGGTAAAGGCCTTCATTCCCGCCTTTTCAAAGAACGGATTAACCAGCCCCATCACCGCCATCGCCTCGACGATAGGGACATTCATTCTGGGCATCGTCTCGCGCACGAGCCGGCTCGCCAGGCCAAGAGAGCGAAATCTCGGTTCAATAATGACCCTACTGATACAGCGGACATTTTTATTGATAATCGCCAACTGCGTGGCCCTATCGAAGCCTGCAAAGCAACCGGCTGTGGCGACGTTTCGAAGCTCTGCTGCCGGTGTTGGCATTTTATAGACGATAACCCCGACGGTCTGTCGGCCCAGGACCGCACCGGCTGCAAGTCTTAAAGCAAAAATCGCCGCTAACGGCCCCAGCCGATTGTCACGATAGTGATAATGTGCAAGCTCTTCGTAATCAGCCCGACTGCCAGGTACAATCCGTAATTTTTTACAGACAGAGCATCTTTGCATTTTCAGATTTTTCCTCTTTTATAGATGACCTCTGTTTTGCCGGACAACTCTTTAACAACCATTACGTCCGGCGCTAAATCCAGCAGAATATCCTCGTGACTTGATGCGAGTACAAACGTCACGCCGTTCTTCTTTGCGAATTTGTGTATGTTGTATGCAATCACAGCAGCGGTTATTCGGTCTAATTCAGAGCAGAATTCATCTGCGAAGACGAATTTCTTCCCTGACGCCAATGCCATAGCGAGACGGAACCTGTATTTCTGGCCTTCGCTAAGATTGGCCGGCTGATTTAGAACACAGAAACAATCGTTGAGCCCTGCTGTGCTGAGTATTCTCAGGCTTGTGAGCAAATCCCCTTCAATACAGTCAACCAAGGCCGTTTCCTTCGTCAGTTTTATTCGGGCCAGGTTCACTCTGTTCGTTGCCGGGATGGTTTTTTCCAGCTCTTTTAACAGAACGCTTTTGCCGGCCCCTGATGGGCCCGTGATATATACGATGTCACCATCGTTGATTTCCAACCGGCAGTTTTGAATGACACATCTTTCAGTGAGTCTGTCCGCCGTCAGGCCGAACATCCTGGCAACCTTGCCAACCTTATCGGTTAGCTTTACGTGGCAGTGAAAACTTTTTGAAACACTATATATCGGCATTGACCATTCCCCCATTCTCTATTGCCAGCTTCTTTTTCTCGTCATCGGTTAATTTGCTTTTACAGGACTCACTACTTACAAGCTCAAGAACTAATTTGATTCTTTGAAGAATTTGTCGAACGCGATAATAGCTCCAGTCCCTTTTTCCGGCGATTTTTTTCATTGATAAACCCAACAGATAGTATTCTTTTGCGATAGCCATCTGGCGCCGAGTAAATTTATCACGGTTTCGCAGGCATATTATGTATTGGCCTTCCATAAGTCTTTTTGTAATATTATCTATTCTCCGAGCAATACTTAACCTACTGACACCAGCCAGCGTGCTTATCTGATGAAGGCTATTGCCATTCTCCCAATACATTGTCATCATCAGCTTGTCTTCACCACTGAGAATACTCAACCTGCTTCGCAGTAGATCTATGCTGTCACGATACTTGCCTCTTACTTTCAGATCTTCTTCGGTGATGTCTTCCCGAATGTTATTCATCAACTATTTCTCTGCGCTTCATTCATCCTGTATTTGCTAAAATTACCGAACCTTTTATTTGTGTCATTATCAGCATGTGATGAGCGAATTATTTTCATACCCATCATTTATCTGAAACAAGACCGAAATTTGTTCTTCTTTCAATATCCCTTTTTGTCTCAATCAAAGTCAGTAACATCTTTTTTAGGCTTTCTGGCCCGTGCAGCCTAACTTCAGCACTAATGTTGTATATATATAACTAACATATAATATATATTAACAGTTTATCTAACATTTTCAAGTATATTTTTGGTTTTTTACAAAAAATTTTGTAAATTTATTATATGGCAAACACTATCTCTCTATGTTCTGCTTTAAGCGGGAGTTATGACCTTTTTGGGTGATGATTAAAGTCTCTGGATAATTGCAGAATACGTGCGTAAACCACTATTTTTGTAAATTACCTGATTCTTTTGAAAGGGATTGTTTTTGAAACAGCCACTTTTGGCTGTCTAACTTGTGGCAGTTGGCTCATACGGCCTGCAGATACCCCCCGCAGTGGGTCGAGCCCATCATAGACTCGACCCCAAACGAACACTTATCTGACCTGCTCAGCAAGTAGAGTAGAGGAAATCTATTTGAACTTGTCGATCATTTGCTGAGTTTTCTCTCGGTTCCAATTGGCCGGCTTCTCATAATCCTGGTCAGCCTCCAGTTCCTCGGCGGAAGGTGTTTTCGATGACACACCATCGAGCGGCACCTCGGTTCCTGTAATCCACACTAAGGAATTGAGAACAAGCTTTCGAAAATCATTGTTTGCCCAGGCCCAGTGCCAATGCCCTCCTGTGAAGCCGAAGCCACGACCGCCGTCCGGCCGTTCGTACGCCCACGCCACATGCTCCGGCATGCCCAAGCGTGCGCGGACGTGCGGATTACCGCCGTGAGCGTCATCACCTCTCTTACGCGTACTGTCAGGCGGAATAGCGGTGAGAATCGGCGTTACATTCTTCATATCCTCGACGAAACGCATGTGGTAGTACCACTCGTCATTTAAGGAGAAAGGCTTGACGCCGCGAGTGATTTGGTGTTTAGGCAGCTTCTTGAAATCGGCCAACCAGTGTGGATTGACCGACCAGAAGGTCTCGAAGTACCCGCCAATCCAGCTCAGCATGTAGCTGCCGGGCTTTCCCTTTGGTATCTCGACTCCATAATGATAACAGGCGATGCCCACACCCTTTTTCGCGAGCTTGTCTACCTGCTCAAGATGCTGCATAGCGACGTGACCGCCGCCGCCGTCGCAGTAGAACGCAATCGCGTCGGCGTTATCAAAGGCGGTGGGGTCTTTTGGCCAGCCGTTAGTGTACACGCTGGCCTGGATACCGGGCATATTTTCGTTGAGCCTTTTAGCCAGCAGCAGCCAGCCGGCGTTATGCTCGTGAGCTCCGTAGCCGTGACTGCGCGGGCCGGCGACCATAACGACCTTTTTCCTTTCAGCCATTTTCAGCCTCTTTAGTTGAATGTCTTTGAACTGAGCTGCCATTGGCGGCCCTACGTGCAATTGCAGCGCCAGCACGCCCGAGGCGTCTTTGTCCTTTTTGTCGTTGTCGATTACCTCTGCCGTGACCTTGCCATTAATCTTAAGAACAATGCTGTTACCGCGGGCAATGATATGATATTCGTTCCAGCCGTCTTTATTTATGTTTGCCATGAGTGCGGCTGAGTCCCCAATCGAGGTGCTGGTCCTTTTGCCATCCTCGTCGATAACAGTTTTTTGACCGCGCGTTGCGAGCATTCCCCTGCCTCGCTCGTCGTAGAGGGCCCCGGCCCATTGGCCGGCCTTATCGATGTCCGCCTGATATCCTGCGACGTGGCCATCCTCGCCAATGCGGCTGCGTACCTGGACGCCTGAGTTGGCCGACGGGGTCCCGCTTATGCGGTACATGAGCCTCAATTCAAAATCATCCAATTCACCCAGTTGCCAGACGATGAACTGATTCGACTTGACCGGATTCTGCTGGGTGGATTGACCGGTAACCGCCCCATCCTTCACCGACCAGTAGCTCATATTCGGTGCCTTCCAGCCATCGAGGGTTTTGCCGTCAAAGATGGGCTTAAAGCCAGCTTCTTCAGCAATGGCAGCGCTTGTCACAAAACAGAGCAACACAATCCAAACGGGCCGTAAACAGTTTGCACGCATCATAAATCCTCCTAATAATTGAAAGAGTAAGACGATGGGCTGAAGCCCATCCTACAATATAATAACATTCTCACTTTATTTCCTTGTGCTTAGCCGGCTGCCTCCCATTGTTTTTTTACCAGCTTCAGTGCCTCGGTATATACCTCTTCGGTTTTGGGGAAGAAATCGCGCCAGACGCGGGTGGCAGCGGCCAGGTCCGGCAGGGCACGTCCGAATGCTTCGACAACCATCCACTCGTCATATCCGCCCGACCGCAGCGCTTTGAAGGTGCCGGGCCAGTCGATATGCCCCTTGCCCGGCGTGCCGCGGTCATTCTCGCTGATGTGCACATGCTTGATAACATCAATGTGCGGCCTGATGCAGCCGACAGGGTCTTTTTCCTCTATGTTGGCGTGGAAGGTATCATACAGAACGCCAATGCTGGGGTGGTTCACCCGCTTCACATAGTCCGCCGCGTCAGCCATTGTATTGAGGAAATAGCACTCGAAGCGGTTCAGATACTCCAAAGCCAAGGTAATGTTGGCTTTAGCAGCAATATCGGCAGCCTGGCGATGCACTTCGGCGGCCCGCTGCTTTTCCACTTCGGTCGGGCCTTGGCCGGTGAAAACACCCAGCGGCTGATAGAATGGCCCACACAACACCGGACTGCCCAAAGCCGCCGAACAATCTATCGCCCACTTGAGGTGGTCCACTGCCGCCTGGCGGTTCCTGGCGTCAGCGCTGATGGGATTGTGCTGCTCATCCGGAATGACCGTTACGGTCGTACAGCCCAGGTCGTTGTCCCTGATTGCCTTACCGACCTTTTCAAAGTGAGCGACATCGCCCTCGAATAAGGGTATCTCGACACCGTCATAGCCGACCTTCTTAAGTGTTTCGAGAAGGGGAAAATGCTCCTCTGTGACGTGCGTTGTCCATAACAGCAT
>Ga0315533_1001269_pt1 | contig 19634 bp, 22 predicted proteins | sample SalMarSW160130MG_FD_203081 | JGI IMG/M metagenome (GOLD analysis project Ga0315533, IMG submission 203081) | Salt marsh sediment microbial communities from the Plum Island Ecosystem LTER, Massachusetts, United States - Salt Marsh Sediment SW1601-30 ... | reverse complement strand
TTTTCTTGAAATACCTTTGGTAATTATATAAAAATCAAACAAAAATTTATTTTTAATTAACCCTTCTTTTTCTAAATTTTCCGCAATTTGAAAAAGACTTTGGCCTCTTTCTACTGAAAATAATTTATTTTCAGTAAAAGCCAAATCTTTTGGTGAACACATTCCCTGCCAAATAAAAAAAATACCAAGCAGGATAATAAAAAATATGATTAAAAATCGCAGTTTCATTTATCGAGCTTCCGAAGGAAGCGAAGATGAAGATGAAGGCAAGGCTTCATCGACTAGTTATTAAGGGAACGAAAGCAAAACCGGGATATTCAATTTCTTCAAAAACGAAACTATCCTTTTTTCCGCCAGCTGGCGGATTTTTAATAAATAGCCAGATTGAAGAACCCATTGGAGTAACAATTCTCCCTCCTATTTTTAGTTGTTCTTTCCAGGCGGGAGAAAGTTCTAGGGCGGAGGCTGAACATAAAATTTTATCAAAGGGAGCAACTTTTTTATAGCCCTTGGAACCATCGCCACAAACACACTCAACTGCCCCCTTTTTGATAAAATTATATTTTTCTATATTCTTTATTCCAAACTCTACTAATTCTGGCACTATATCAATTGCTATAATTTTCCCTCGCTCCCCAACTGTCTCAGCCAAAAGAGCTGTGGTCCAGCCGGAGCCAGAGCCAACGTCTAAAATCTTATCGCCCGGTTGAGGTTGCAATTGTTCTAACATAAAAGCCACCACTAAGGGCTGAGAAATTGTTTGGCCAAAACCTATTGATAAGGCTTCATTCAGTTCAGCTAAATTTTTAATATCCTCTGGCAAAAAATCTATTCTTTTTATTTTCTTGAAAGCTTCAATAATTCCTGGAGTTTTTAACCAGCCTTCGGCAATTAAAGAGTCAATTAACGGCATTTTCCTATTCTACCAAAAAACCGCCTTCTTGGCGATTTTTTAGAACCTGTTTAACGATTAGCTCATTCCCCGCAAAGCCTTAATTCTTTCTTCAACTGGCGGGTGGGTCATAAAGAGTTTGGTTAGCCAGTTTTGAGATTGTTTTCCTTTAAATGGCGAGGAAATAAAAAGATGGGCGGTAGAGGTATTAGCTGCTTTCAAAGGAGTTGAATCGGCAGAAATTTTCTCTAAAGCCCTGGCCAATCCTTCTGGATAACGAGTCAGGAGAGCACCGGTGGCGTCGGCTAAAAACTCTCTCTTGCGAGAAATAGCCAAACGGATTAAAGCGGCTACGATTGGAGCTAAAATCGCTGCCGCAATCCCTAAAATCATTATAATCTGACCACTGGAATCTCTGGAGCGTCGTCTGCTCACTCCGCCCCAAAAACTGATTCTTAAAAATAAATTAGAGAGCAAAGCCACAACCCCTACCAAAATTATGATTGCTGTACCCAAAAGCATATCTTTATTCCCAATATGGGAAAGCTCATGGGCAATCACTCCTTCTAATTCTGCTCTGTCTAATTTTTCTAAAAGTCCTCTGGTTACCGCTACCACGGAGTGATTTTGGTCTCGGCCAGTAGCAAAAGCATTAGGTTGCCTTTCTTCAATGATATAGATTTTGGGCAAAGGGAGACCGGCAGCAATAGAGAGGTTTTCAACGATTCTATAAAGTTCAGGGTTGTCCTTTTTTTCAATTGGTTTAGCATGAGTCATTGCCAGAATAATTTTATCCGAATGCCAATAACTCAAAAAGCTTTGTAAAACGGCTATAATTACTGCCACAACCAAGAAAATATAATTATCTAGCAAAAAGCTAAAAAGCCAGCCCAAGGCAATAATAAAAATTAAAAAGGTGGTAATCAAAAGCCAAGTCTTGCGGTTATTAGATTCCGCTTGAGTATAAAGAGTAGCCATTCTAAATCAGGAATTAGAAACTTACTTTTACCGGTTCCCTTTTTTCCGGCTCTTCTAATTCAAATAATTCCATCTGCTTGAACTTAAAAATAGAAGCAATAATATTAGCTGGAAAGCTCTCTATTTTGATATTTAGGTCTCTGACATTCCCGTTATAAAAACGCCGGGCAGCCTGAATTTTGTCTTCAGCGTCTCTCAATTCTCTTTGCAGCTCTAAGAAGTTTTCTGAGGCTCTAAGTTGAGGGTAATTTTCGGAAACGGCAAAAAGAGTTTTTAGGGTACCAGAAAGTACGTTTTCTGCTTCACTCTTCTCTTTTAGAGTTTGGATTCCCATCGCCCTGGTTCTAGCCTCGGTTACCTTCTCAAAAACTTCTCTTTCGTGAGCGGCATATCCTTTTACTGTTTCTACTAAATTGGGAATTAAGTTATATCTTCGCTTTAGCTGAACATCAATGTCTGCCCAGGCTTCTTTGGCTCGGTTCCTGAGTTTTACTAGCCCGTTGTAAGCAAAAATGGTCCCAAGAATAATAACGGCAAGAATGCCTAGAATAATCCATAAAATATTCATAGAAGTGATTTAGCAAGTTAATTAAGACATTAGATTTCCCGACCTTTACTCGGTAAGCTTAAAACCTGCTTTCATTATAGCAGGTTTTAATATTTTTAAAAAATGGCGGCTTCCGCGGCCTGGCGGCTGTTAGAACCTGTTTAATGAAAAATTAGTGCTAAATCTGGTATTGTTTGAGAAAATTTCCATCAACACAGCTTCTATAACCTTTTGAGGTTGCACAACTTCCGCATAAGCCGATTCCGCACTTAGTTAAAAAATCTATTGAGGAATAAATTTTTTCTGGATTTATATATTTGCTTTCCTTTTTTATGGCTTCTCTTATCATGGATTCCGGACCACAATTAATGCAATACTCTGGCCGTGTTTTCTCTATAATCTCTTCTAATTTATCTGTCGCCAAACCTTTATAGCCCACTTCGCCATTTTCTGTGGTTAAAAAAAGTTCTTCGCATGCCGATTTAAACTTTTCAACATAGGGTAAGTGATTTTTATCCTTTGCCCCCAATACTGCAATTATTTTATTATTTCTTTTAGCGAATAGGTAAAGTGCTGCTATGCCGGTTCCTCCGCCCACCAATAAAATCCTCCCATTTATGGTTGGGACATTTCCATATGGTCCTCTTACGTATAAATTATCTCCACTATTTAATTTTGATAACTCATTTGTAAAACAACCTCTTTTTTGAACAAGTAAAGTTATGGGGTCATCGTCAAAAACAGAAAATGGTTTTTCTCCTACTCCTGGCAACCAAGTGAAAATGAATTGCCCTGCTTCTGTATCTATGCCACTGTCTAACTTTAAAAGAAATAAATCTTCAACTATGCGTTTATTTTCTATTACTTTGTATTTTTTATATTCCATTCTCAGTTTATCTTTTAAAAGAGCGGTTGCATTATTCGTCCCTTTTTCTAAATCCGAAAACAATTGATGGAAATACTGTTTCATCTCCTCTGTATTCATCCCTGCCAATGCAGAGCCTACTCCAAAGAAATCTGCCCCAACTTGCCTGTAACTTCTCACATCTTCAGCTGTTGAAATGCCGCCGCATGCTATCACGGGCAAGTTTGTAATGCTTTTTATCTCCTTTACGCTTTTTAACCCAAGTTCTAAAATTGCTTTTCCCGAAACACCGCCTACTTTATTGGAAAGAACTGGAAAATTATTGTGCAAAAATAATTCTGGACCTTTGGTATTTATCGCTGTTATCCCAGAAGCATCATTCCTTACGACGCATTCCACAATCTCTTTGATATTTAAATTTGGTGAAATTTTAACAAATACTGGTTTTCCAAGAGAAACAATGCTTTTTGTTATCTCCCCCACTATTTTTTTATCCCGGCCTATAACTTGGCCATATTCTTCAGAGTGGGGGCAGGAAATGTTCAGCTCAAAACCATCTGCCCAATCACACAATTTTTCTGCGATTTCTCTAAATTCATTAACACTATCTCCGAAGATTGAAATTAATAAAAATTTATCATCGGGAATTTTTACCTTTGATAACCTGTTTACAAATTCTTCTGCTCCTGGATTAGAAAGTCCAACGGCGTTGATAAAAGAAAAAGGGGCATATCCAGCTATAATTGGTTCCTTGTTTCCTTTTCTTGGTTCTAATCCAATACTTTTTGTAGTAAGTATGCCAATTTCTGGAATCTCTTTAGCAATTTTCTCAATCACTGATACTTCAGTGGAAACAATACCGGAAGGTATTGTGAAAATTCCACTAATCTCTTTATGAAAAAATTTATACTTCATTGGTTTTTATAAATTCTACCAAAAAACCGCCTTCTGAGAAAGCGGCCAAAGTCAGCTCCGGGGATGGTACAATATTAAAGCTTGGTTTATGGAAGGATTTCCTATTTATTTTCCATAACTACACATTCATTACCATTAAAACATTTATCATTTCCACAATCGCAAATCTTAACTTGATGGCTATTCTCTAGTGAACACCCACAGGCACCTATAAGACAAGTGTTAGGAAAATCTTCTACTGACAGGCAACACAATGATGTTTTAGTAGTTCCTCCTGAAATTGCACAAGCTTGTTCCTTTTTTGCTTCTTCCGGGGTAACATCCTTTAATATCGTACCCTCTAACGCAAGTTGTTTAGTAATCCCAATAGAAGGTGGAGTAACCATTGCTTCGTCTATTCTCCTGTCGGCATAGTTAACAATAACTTTCCCATCTCGTATCTCTGTGGTTTGGGGTGCAATTCTGTCGCCCAACAATATCGCATTTGTTCCCTGGTATCCTTTGTTGGTATTTAGAGCAACCGCAACATAATAAAATGTTCCGCTTCCGCCTGCATTGTAGGTTAATAAAACAACGGTGTCATCTAAACCGTCTTCATTAACATCTCCTTTCGTATTCGTTTCAAAAACATTAATTCTAATTTTTGAAGCAGACCCCGGAACGATTTCCTTTTCGGCTTTACCATCTACTAAAGTGAACTCGTCTCCTTCAATTGTATAAGTGGCGTTTAACGGATCTGTTACGAATTCTTCTTCGGGAGTAGTAATAGAAGATTCTTCTGTGATTGATTGATAAATCCAATAACCTGCTCCTACGACAACAATGATAATAATGAATGCAATTATTGTTTTTGACATATTATTTTATTATTAATTATTATTTTATTCGACAATCTTATTCTACCAAAAAACCGCCCGAATAAATAGGCGGAAATCGGGACTCCCCCGACTGGACGATGCGAGAAACTGTTTAGCTTCTTCTTTCTAAAAACTTTATGTAATACTCCTTAGGTTTGGAGTATCTTTCTTTTAATTTCAGAAATTCAGAATCTATTTCGGATACTTTCTTTAAATTACCGTCTTCTAAAAATAATGGGTCTACTACTCGTGATTTACATAGGGTGTGCAAATCATAATCATCTTTACTTTGGGATTTGTATTTAAATTTATTATTAGCTCTGTCAACCAATAGCTTTAAATCACCGTCTTTATCTATCACTGGTCTTATCTTGGCCCAAACCTCTTCATCTGTTGTGAATAAGTCATCTTTAGTGAGTATATTCTTCTCAATAGCATATTTCACTAAATCTCCTGTGGTTTTAAACATTACTGCCGTTTCTATTCCTGACCAAAGCCAATTATTTATTTCTAAAAATAAATGTGCATACTTTTTAGCTAATTCTCTATTTTTAAAAACCCAGAGATTGTCAATGATTGTAAGGTTGTCTAAAAATTCGCTAATTTCTTCTTGATTGGCCCTGCGGGTTACTTTTAATTCTCTTAAAAAATAATCTATTCTGTCTGCACATAAATCAGGGAGTTCTTTTTCTTTTAAAGGAAATTTTGAATCATCTAAAATATCTTTATAGCTAATTTTATGTTTTTTTAGAATTTCGGGGACTTCTGATTTTTTAATAAATTCTTCAAAATAATCATCCTGAAAATTTTGTTTTTTCCCGGAGCCGTTACTAAAAATATAATCTGCCACGTGAGAAAAAACAGTATGAGAAATATCATGAAGCAATCCTGCTACCTGTTCTAATAATGGAGCCTCGAATTTCTTAAGTAAAATAAAAACTCCTAGCGAGTGTTCAAATCTACTAAAGGCAGTGCCAGGAAAATACGGCTCAAAATAACCGTGTTGGTCTACACCTTTCATTCTTTGTATACTCGGAGATTCTATTAAATCTAAAATGACTGGTTCACCTATTTCAATTGTCCCATAGATTTTATCTTGGTATTTCATATTCCAATTCTACCAAAAAACCGCCCGAATAAATAGGCGGAAATCGGGACTCCCCCGACTGGACGATGTTAGAACCTGTTTGAAAGTAAAAATTGCCTGATTACAGACAATTCTTACCTTTTTCTTTCTCGAATTTTGCCTGCGCCCGGCGAATAAAGGACATCGCATTTTCTAATGAACCCCATCCTTTTACTTTAACTGATTTCTTTTCGAGTTTCTTGTATTCTTCAAAAAAGTGGATAATTGCATCCAAGACGTGTGATTCTATATCGTTAATATCCTTTATCTTCTCGTAATGATGATTACTAAAAGGAACTGCAAGAATTTTATCATCTAATCCTTTCTCGTCGGTCATCTTAAGGATACCTATTGGTCTCACTTCAAGAATACAGCCAGAGAAAGTTGGGCTATCGGTGATAATAAGAACATCGGCATGGTCGCCATCCTCTGATTTCGTTTCTGGAATAAAACCGTAATCGACTGGAAAAAACAATGGTGAGTAGAGCACCCGGTCGAGCTTAATTTCGTCAAGCTCAGAATCATACTCATACTTATTGTGGCCGCCTTTTGGTATCTCGACAATGGCATTTAATATTTCGGGGGCATGTTTCCCGATAGGAATTGAATTGTAGCTCATAGTAAAAAAATGAAAAGATTAGAGTTTAGTAGAAGTTATCAGCTTAAAAGAGCGGCTGCTTGGCGAGATTCATTGCTTTATTATCTATATTCTATACTTTATTCCTAATGACAAGCAATATTCCAAAAGCGATACAACTTTTTTATTTTTAATTAAAATCGCCGGCCTTATTTTATTTTAACATACTTTTAATTTCGCATAAAATGGAAAGGCTATCTTCTCGACAATCTTTTAAGCGTCTCTCGATTTGCTCCGGCGGTAGGGTTCGAACTTGTTAGATTATTGTGGTTTAAATTTTTGCAGCTGTCTCTTTATTTTTAATTTTTGCCAAAAACCAACTCTATCTATGATTAAAATTCCATTTAAATGGTCAATCTCATCTTGAAAAATTCGAGCCACTAGACCGACGGCTTTAACCAGAACTTTTTCTCCTTCTTGATTTAAAGCCTCAACTTCTATCCCCTTCCATCTTTTTATTTTTAAAAAAACACCTGGGATACTTAAGCAGCCCTCCCAGTCAATTTCGGTTTCTTTAGTCTTTTTTAAAATTTTTGGATTAATAAAACCTTCTGGACCCTTCTCTGTTTCTACAATAATTACTCTTTTTGAAACGCCAACTTGAGGCGCAGCCAATCCTACCCCATCATTTTCTTCCATAGTTTCTATCATATCCTCAATGAGTTTTTTTATTTCCGGAGTTATCTTTTCTGCCTTTTCCGATTTTTTTCTCAAAATCGGGTCGGGATATTTTTTAATTTTTAATATAGCCATTTTTATTCGTATCTTCTTAAAGCTTCAACTGGTTTAAGTTTAGCCGCTGCTCTGGCTGGAAAGAATCCGGATAAACAACCGACAAGCACAGAAAAAACTAGCCCAAAAATAATTAAACCTGGAGTAACGGAAGCGGAAAAATAAAACATAGGGTGAAGTTGTCCGTAAAGTTCAATACCTTTGGCCAAACCGGCTCCTAATATTGTTCCCCCAACTCCTCCGGCAAAACCGATAATACCAGCTTCAAAAAGGAAAATTGTTAGAACTGCTGAATTTTTGGCACCAATAGCTTTCATTACCCCAATCTCTCTTGTTCTTTCTCTTACCGAAGTAAACATACTATTTGTAATTCCAATACCTCCCACAACAATGGCTACACTGGCAAATAAGAATATTACAAGCTGAATTATTCCCAAAATATTACCGGCCAGGTCTCCCATTTTTTCTGAAGTAAGAACAGAGAAGTCAGCTTCATCGGTACCAAACCGTCTTTTTCTTGTTTTACTCAAAGCATCTTCAATAGCTTCTGCTACAACGGTTTCATCTGCCCCTTCTTCAAGCTTAACCATGGCATATGAAGCGGTTCCCCGCTTTTCTCCGGTTAAATCATGATAAACATCCATACTCATATAAACTATACTGTCGTCTTGCTTGCTTCCCAACGATTTTAATATACCTGTTATTATAAATTTTCTTCCTTTTATAACCATTTCTAATCCTGGTTTTACTTTTTCGGAAAAAATATCATTAGCTATCACTTGACCAATTAAAATCTCATTTTCTTTGACTGGCCACCTGCCATCAGCTAAATCCCAACCCTGAAAAATACTCATTATCTCCAAACTCTCCTTCCAAGGACTAAGACCAGCTATGGCAATTTGTTTTGCCTCATCTTCATATCTTGCCGGAGTTCCAGTATAAGAATAACCTATAACAGTATCCACTCCTTTTGCTTTTTCAATTGCTTCTATATCTTGTCTTTCCAATTTTGCCCCTCCGAACATCATACTGGAAAAAATATCTTCATCGCCTCCAGGCATTACCATAACCATTTCACCGCCCAAGGCCTGCAATTGCTCATTAATGGTTTCCTTTAATCCTTCACTTAAGGAAAGCAAGCTGACAATCAAAAAAACACCGATAATAATCCCAAAAATAGTCAACCAATTCCTTAAAGATCTGGTCTTAATATTTCTAATTGCTATGTGAAAATATTCTTTTAATGATTCCATAGCACTTTAGCTGCTTGCTGGTGATTAATAGTAATTTGACCATCTTTAATATTAATTATCTTTTCGCTATAGCCGGCAATATTTGGGTCGTGAGTAACAACAACAACTGTTTTCCCTTCTTTTTTGTGAAAATCAGTTAAAATTTCCATTACTTTCTTTCCAGTGACAGAGTCTAAATTACCGGTGGGTTCATCGGCAATAACTACTTCTGGGTCATTGGCAAAAGCCCGAGCAATAGCTACTCTTTGACGCTCCCCGCCAGAAAGCTCAGATGGCTGATGTAAAATTCTTTCTTTCAACCCCATAGATGAAGCCAGTTTCTCCGCCTTTACTTTTCTTTCTTCTAAACCAACTCCCTGAAAAACCATGGGCAAGGTGATATTCTCTAAAACATCTAAATTTGGCAATAAATTAAACTCCTGAAAAACAAAGCCAATGGTTTTTCCTCGAAGTTGAGATAATTGATTTTCAGAGAGTGATGCAATGTCTTTTCCTCTTAAAAAGACTTTACCTTTGGTGGGAAAATCTAAAGCCCCAATCATATTTAAAAGAGTTGATTTTCCGGAACCGGAAGGACCCATAATGGTCGCAAAATCACCTCGATTAATATCGAGGCTTATACCTTTTAAAGCAGTCAGTTCTACTTTTCCCAATTGATAAACTTTCCAGACATCTTCTAATTTGATAACTGGCTCGGCCATTTAGCGTAAAATTATTTTTTCGCCCTCCTCTAATCCAGAAATAACCTCAATTAAGTCATTACTCCCAATAAGTCCGATTTCAATTTCTTTATCTTTTACTTCTCCATCTTGAAAAACCTGCACTGTCTTCTTATCGTCTTTCTCATGTAAGGCATCCTCGGGAATAACTAAAACGTTTTCTTTTAAGGCAGCCTGAATAACTAAATCTGTTGTCATGCCGGGCTTAAGGCCATCTGGCATCTCTTCAAAATCAATTGAAGTTTCATAGTAAACAACACCTTCAACTATTTTTTCTGCAGGATTTATTGAGATTACTTTTCCTTTAAAAATTTTGTCTGGAAAGGGAACGAGAGATATTTCAACTGGATTACCGATATTTATTTTAACTACGTCTTCTTCGTAAATATCCACTTCTATTTCAAAAGGAGCAGCCGGCAAAAGGTTAATCACTGCATCCTGTAAGGCGGACTGAGCCATTTCCCCTACTTTTTTGTTTATTTTTGTTATTTGCCCTTGGGTAAGACTTTTGAGAGTAGCATCTCTAACCTGATTTTCCAAAAGCTGAACCTGGGCCTGAGCCTGGTTTACTTGGGCCTGATATAAATCAATATCTTCTTGTCTAGCTGGAACTATTGTTAAAGCTAAATCGTCCTCAGCTGCCTGAAAAACCCCTTCAGCTGATTCAATTGCGAATTTGGCAGAAATAATTGATTGTTGGGAATTGGCAAGGTTGGTTAAGGCAGTGTTAATATATCCTCGGTGGGTGTCTAAAGAAGTTTTACTAGTAGATGAAACTAAATTGCGGTAGGCTGGTTCTTCGCAAGTTTCTCTAATGATTTTCAAGGCATCGGAAGTGGTCTCCAAAGCTTTTTTCATTTCAGAAAGGGAGGTGTCGATTTTTTCATCTGTTGAATCAGCTTTAGCAATATCTAAGTATGATTTTGCCTGAGCTATGCCTGCCGCTGTTTTATCTTTATTTTCTCTAACTTTGATGCCTTCTTGGTCATTGCTGGTAAAGTAAGTTCTTTGAATTAAATCTACCTCATTAAAAGCATTGTAAGCTTTTAAAAAAGAATCATCTAAAACATTTAAAGCGTCTTCATCAGCATCTTCTAAACCCTGGCGAGCTGTATCTAAAGAAACCTGACTATTTTCAACTGCAGTCTGAGCAATTTTAATCTCTTCTTGGGTTGGCCCAGCTGATAATTTATTAAGTTTTGCCTGAGCTATATCCGAGGCAGCTTTTGCTTCTTGAAGCTGAATGGTAAGCTCAGTTGTTTCGAGTTTGGCTAAATTTTCTCCGGACTCAACCTGGTCTCCGACTTCAACATATATTTTTTCAACCCGGCCAGAATTTTTAAAACTGAGGTTTATTCCCTCTCCTTTTTTAACTTGACCGGTTTCGGAAACTTCCTGGGAGATATTCCCCCAAACTACTTCGGCTAAAATAAAAGTGGGCTTCTCGGTTTTAAGAAAACCCTGATAGATGCCAATGGCTAAAAGTAAAACGACGATGATTATTAAAATAATCTTTTTATTCATCATTGGTTATGATAACTTACCCCGCCCCTTTTGTAAAGATTAAGGGGCGGGGTCAACCGCTGTGGATAACTTAGTTTAATTAATTCTGAAACTGCGTTAAAATTGGATAATGGTCGAAGAGATAAATCTCTTCTTCACCCTTCGCTACGCTCGGGTATTAAAAGGTCGAAGCTTTAAACCTTAAAAATAAATATTTTAAAAAAATGCTAGAAATCTTATCCTTATTTGCCACCACCCAAATGCAATGGATAGTAATTTTGCTTGGTGTCGATGTTGTTTTGGGAGTTATTGCGGCTTTGGTCAAGAAAGAATTTGTTTTCGGGAAACTTTGTAATTTTATGAAAGGACCGGTTTTGGCTTACGTTTTAGGTTTTGCCGTGATTGAATTGGTCGGAAGTGCTCTGCCCTCTTTGACTTTTATTGTCCCGGTAGTTTTTGTTTTGGTAGTGATTGCCCTTTTGGCTTCAATTTTCGGTAATTTAGGAAAGTTAGGATTGCCTCTGCCCGGAAGTTTGAAAAAGTAGGAAAGACTTCAGATTTATTGGAAATCAAATGCGCGCCATATGGCGCGCATTTAAATTGGCGGGGGTACCAGGACTCGAACCTGGAAAATGGGATTTGGAGTCCCACAGTTTGCCAATTAGCCTATACCCCCTTATCTCTTTACCTCTTTATGAACCGTATGCTTCCTGCACCATTTGCAGAATTTTTTCAATTCTAATTTTTTCTCAACCATTTCTTTTGATTTGTGAACAAAATAATTTATCCTCTTACATTCTGAGCACTGGAGTTTGATAAATGGTTTCTTTTTTGCTGCCATATGTTTTTAGAGCCTGAGAGCGGGATTGAACCGCTGACCTCGTCTTTACCAAAGACGTGCTCTACCGACTGAGCTACCCAGGCATAAAATAAAACATTTAAAAATAAGAAAGTATTCTTTCTTTATTCCAAGCCGTTAGTTTTTTTCTTCCCTTTGGATTCATTTTTTCTCTAGTTTCAACTAATTTTAATAACCTTAATCTATTTTCAAAAAAAATGTGGGTGCGGCAGGAATTGCACCTGCGAAGCCCGAAGGCGTCAGATTTACAGTCTGATGGAATAGCTACTCTCCCACGCACCCATTCTGAATTATTTTATCACAAAAACAGTTATTTTTCAATGACTTTTGCCCGTTTTCTTCGCCACTCCTCTATTTTTTTGTGATTGCCGGATAGTAAAACCCTGGGCACTCGCCAAACTTCTGGTCTTGCCCGCCTAAATTTTCCTTTCGGATAAAATTTTGGTGGGCGCGTATATTGAGGGTATTCTATAAATCCTTTTTCTTTGGTAATTCTTTCTTTTAATAATTGCTCCTTCCCTAAAATGCCCGGGATTAATCTAGCTACTGTTTCTATTGCTACCATAGCTGGCAGTTCTCCTCCCATTAAATCGTAATCTCCAATGGAAAGTTCTAAATCAGCAATATATTTTGCCGCTCTTTCATCTGCTCCTTCATATCGACCACAAATCATTATCAATTGATTTAGTTTTGACAACCGATAAGCCATTTTCTGGTTAAATTTCTTACCTCGCGGGGTAAAGACAATAACTTTTAACTTTTGACTTTTGACAGACGAAGAGGACGAATTCCTCTTCTTCACCTTCGCTTCCATAAATGGAAGCTCGGTTTTAGATTTTAAAAATTGAACCGCCTTATAGATAGGTTCAATTTTTAATACCATTCCTAAGCCTCCGCCAAAGGGTCGGTCATCAACGGTCCGATGCCTATCAGTAGTCCATTTCCTTAAATTATGGACATTAATTTTAATTAACTTCTTTTTTTGGGCCCGGGCAATTAAACTCTCTTTTAAATAAGAGTCAAATATTTTTGGGAAAATAGTTATAACATCAAAAATTAACATGGTTTAAATGAAAACGGCGCTATTGGTATGATAGCACCGCTTCCGCTAATAGTAAATCTTGCTTGCTGAGCTTTTAGCTCATCTTACGCCTCGCCTTGCTACCGCAAGGCTCAGCTAAAGATTTACAGTTTTAGTTCTTCGAGTCCTTCTCCTCCAACAGGAGCTCTTCTTTCTCGAGTAGGTCTGGCGCCAGCTGGTTCCTCGATTTTCAAATTCACTCGAGCGTGATTTTTTAAACCGACAATTCGAACCAGATTTCTAATGGCTCTGGCCGTGGCACCGGCTTTTCCGATGATCTGCCCCATGTCTTCGGGATTTACTTTCAAAGAAAGCAAAACTCCCATTTCATCAACCTTGCGGTCAACTTTGACATCTTCGGGGTTATCAACTAAAGCCTTTATCAAATACTCAAGGAATTCCTGATCAAAAGTCTTTTTTTCTGCCATAATTCTTTCAGAATTTAATCAATTAATTCATTACAGTAGCCCGACCTTTCAAGCCTACTTCTCTTTCTATCTATCAGAGGTTCGGCAAAACTGAAAAAGCTACTATTTTAATATTTTAATCTTATATAAAATTTTGTCAAGACCAGGGGTACTCTCACAGCAGCGAGGAGAGAGTTTCTACTTCCTGCTGCGAGAGCGCCTCTGACCTCACTATATTCCCATCTTTCAGCCCACTTCCTTGAAATAAAAAATGAGCTGAAATTGAGTGGCGAAGCGAAAGAATCGAACTTCCGCCTCGCCCTAGTTTACGTATGCTTGGTGAGTAAGCTTGTTCCGTCACTACTGATAACGGACCGCCAATGCTAACCTCCTCATACTCTTTATCACAAAAAGTGAAGACACGAAGAGGTAACCAATTGGCGCGCAATACCATCCCAATAACCTCACCCATTGAGGTTCATGATCGCTGGCGAGGGGCATACTAAGTACAGTACTTAGTATATAGAAAAACCACCAACCTATGAGAACAAGCACCCCGATCGTAGCCGTGACGGCATAAGCGATCAAAATAACCATGACGAATTCCATGTAGCCTCCTTTCTTTTCTTTTTTATTTTCCGCCTTAATAGCGGCGAGCTGGCTACAATTTACTTGATTAACACTGATTCCTGCCTCGCCGGCAGGCGAACGTCTAATCGATATATAAATAATATATTTTCATTGTAACCACTTCGCCGCTATGAAGGATTCCCATATTTAGTTTTTAAAAGAACTTTTTAATTTTTGTATCCCATCTTTCAGCCCACAAATGATTTTATAAGCTGGAGGATGGGAGGAAACGAAGGAGTTAAAAATCATAAATGCTACCCCCGTTTCCTCTTAGGCGTCGATAGTCTCTTAAGAAATGAATTTAGGATCAGGAAGTGTCTTCTGATTACAATAGAAGACCACAATTCGGTCTCCCACTCCAACAACATGAGCTACTGGATAGGCTGTCCACAGCCCATTCTGATTCAGAAACTCAGTTACTTGAGCTTCCGGCATCCTAAACTCTTGTGGTAACTCTCGTCTAACAGAAAAAGTTTTCCAATGCCAACGCATTTTTCCTCCTTTCTCCGCCGAGGTTGGATTTGCCCGAAGGCAGCTCGGCAGAAATATATCTTAACTCCTTGCGGAGATTATTAAGGTTCAACTCTTCATTTTTCGGCACAAGACCTATTCTCAGTTTCCTGAGAGAACGAGGAGAAGAATAAAGGTTATTTTAAATCTCCATTCTTCTCCTCACTCATTATTCATTCCTCAATGAATTTTCAATTCATTTCGACCTTCAATTCATTTTTAATGAATTTCGGTTTTCAAGGTTCTTTTCCAACTTCCTCCAATTCACGATAGCACCGATAACTCTGAACTCGAGGAAGTTGAGAATTGTCTATTGCTAGACGCTTCTCTTTTCCCTGTCGGTAAGTCCGACCAATCATCGACTCCAGAGCGCTGTCACTACTGGCCGCCGAACGGGAAGTTCAGGACAAGCAGCAACGATGTCGTCAACCTGTTTCCAGAATTGCGTCAGAAGACGCTTCCGAATTGCAGGTTGGCCATTGGCAGCTTCTTCTAATTCCTGACCATCGAGCCAGGAAGGAACAATACCTCTTCTGAGAGCGTCTGTTCCTTTTCCGTTCACTATCTCTTTTTTGTTGACAGTGAACTGAATAGCTAACCAACGGCTTTTCCAGTTAACCCAGAAATCCACTTTATGGACCTTGTCTTCCACTTCGGTGGCTGGGATAACATTATTTCCATTCGCTACCAAGAGATCGATGACCCAATTTTCGGCCCGATGGCCGAACTTCGGTGGGTTTGTTTTTTTAATCACGTTTCACCTCCTCACAGCTGTTAACTTTCAGCACTCGAGCTAAGAGGAGGTGAAAGTGTATCCTCTTATTTTCAATGTTCTTTCTTTAAAACCAACACCGACTCTTTGGAGAGAGTCGGTGTGGCGTCAGATTATTAAAATTACAGCTTTCGCTGATTCTCTCCTCTTGACACCTATATTATACCATAACTATTCTATTTTTGTCAAGAGGGAAAGAGGCGCGACTCTCCCCTGACAGCAAGTCGGCCATTTTTTTAACCAAAAAGCCCCTTTCGGGGCTTGGCCTTATCTGCTCATTTGTATTAGGTAGAGCATAATAAGTATAAGGACTATATAGTCCATTTTTTCCCCAGTATTCCACCATACTGGCATTAACTATGGGATTACCACCTGAGTTCGACACCTTAACCCCACGTTTTAATATACTATGATAAGCATTAGAATACCAAAAGAAATAATAGAAAACGCCCCTAACATTTTTCTCTTAATTGAGAAAGGGATTTTAACCATTGAAGAGGTAAGAGAGATGCTTGGGTTAGAACCAAAAACCGAGATAGAAGTTAATGGTATTAAATATAAAAAGGATAAATAAAACTATTCTTCTTTATCCCTTTCTTTATTCTTTTCGTTGACGACATCGGTAATAACTTTAATTATATCTTTTATATCTCCCGAACCCTTGTCCTTGGCGTTCCCTCCTTCAAAATACGCCTTAATTATGCCTTCGGCGGTTGGGCTTATCATATATTTTATTTAAAAATTACCTTATATTTTCCCCGACCTTTGACAATTTAATTATACCGCAGAAACCAAAAACCCCCTTGCGGGGGTTAATGGCTGATAATCTTATTTCAATAAAGGTCGGCAGGGAAAATAATAAAAACCCCTGGAACCTCAAATAAGACTATCATCAGATACAGAGTTCGTGTCTGTACTCCTATTTTAAGGATAACATAGCAAGAACCCCTGTCAATAACTTGACCAAAGGTTGGACCTCGAGAGAATCGAACTCTGTGGGTCTGTATTAAGAGTACAGTGCCTAACCATTAGGACATTAACCCTCGAGGCCCAACCTTACTATATTTTACCAGCTCATTTCAAACTAAGTCAATCCCGATTCGTGTTTAAGTAGCTCTTCTACAGTTATTGGCCTGATTTCAATGTCTTCTTCTTTGTCTAAGCGTTTGATTTCTTTAATAGCGTCTTCAGTAAAATCAAAACCAATAAAATAACCTCGACTTCTTTTATCTCTACGAATTGATGTCTCAAAGGTATCTATGTCGGGTCTTCCCACTTTATCTTTCTGTTTTACTTGAATTGGATAATAATTATCAACTTCACCAAAGAGGTTTCGACCTTCTTTTTTCTTTCGTTCTTGTTCAATTGGATATAGCTTACCATCTATTCCATAATCACCAACCTTTATTCTATTTGGAATACCGCCAAGAGCAATAACTGCCCAGTTTTGAAACTCAAAATGAGGCAATTTCATCAATTCTTCTTCTGTCTTTGGTAAGTCGCTTAAAATAAAGTCCTTATTCTCTTCAAGTTTAAATATTTCCCATAGTCTTTGGCTCATTACTCGGCAAGCCGTTGGAGAGATGTCTATCCCTATCCATTTCCTTTTCAATTTTTCAGCCGCAACCAATGTGGTTCCACACCCACAAAAAGAATCTAAAATTACATCACCCTTATTGCTACCCGCCTTAATAATCCTTTCTAAAAGTTCTAAAGGTTTTTGAGTGGGATAACCAAGTCGTTCTTTTGATGCCTGATTTATAATTTCGATTTGCCAGTAATCCTCCATTGGCACTCCTTCTTTCAAATAATCTCTTTTCACTAATTCTGGGTGCGTTTTTTCCCAAGTAGGGTCTACATCCTTAGCTGACTGTATAGGACTTCCCTTAATTCCTCGTCCGACCAAACGATAATAACCCTTTTCGTCTTTATATTTAAACTTTTTTATTGTGCTTTCCGATAATGGTCTTAATATTTCTTGCCAATTAAAAGTATAGTTATCTGATTTCGAGTAAAAGAAAATCGTATCGTGTTTTCTGCCAAAATGCTTCTTGGAAAAATGCCTTGTTTTAAAACACCAAATAATTTCATTTTGAAAATTGTTAAAATTGAAAATTTGGTCGAGCATTATTTTAATATAATGACTTGCGTGCCAATCACAATGATAATAAAAACTGCCAGTGTTCTTTAAAACTCTATATAATTCCAAAATCCTTGGTCGCATATAGTCGATATACGCTTTGACGTCTCCGTGCCTATCTTCAAATCTTCTTTTTTCCTGAATATCTCCCCAAAAAACTTCATAATTTCTATTACTATTAAATGGTGGGTCAATATAGATTAAATCAACCGATTCGTCAGGGATTTCGGCAAGTATCTTAAGATTATCTCCGCAGTAAATGATATTAGTTTTGAGTTGATGTTTCGCCATTATTAAAATTATACCAAAATGTATATAATAAAACTATGAAGAAATCTTTACACCCTCAAAAAGACCAATTCTTTGACCTCCTTCATAAGGCAATTGGCAAAGGCGATAAAGTAAGATTTGAAAAGGTGAAAAAGAAGAAAAGCGGGAATTATAGGAAAAAGCAAACTCATTAACGTAATCCTGTAAATACTTCCGACTAACAGCGTGATAAGTCCCATAAATTGACCTCTTTAACTGCGACCAGCAACCTTCAATGGTGTTGGTGTGAACTTCGTTTCTAACAAACTCTTTCTTTGAGTGATTAACGGAATTATGGAAGTATCCGAGCCGTTTTGTTTTGGGGTATATCTGATTATCGTCTGTTAAAAGATAAGTTCCGCGTTCTACATTATCTATAATTGTCTTTAAAAGCGTAGGCGTCCATACTTCTTCAAGTATTTTAGCTTTAACTTTACCTTTACGCTGAACCATACCTACTACCGGTAGTTTATGAGCAAAACCCTTAACTCCGTGTTTTTTACCGCCATAATAAAACTCATCAGCTTCAACTATTTTACCTAACTTCTCGTTATCTTGTGCCATTAAACTCCTTATTAATTTGGCTATTCTCCAAGCCGTTTTATAGGTAGTTCCTAAATGTCGTTGTATTTCTTTAGCTGAAACTCCGTTCTTTGACTGGCTCATTAAATAGATAGCAAAGAACCAATCAGTTAATTTAGTGTCGGATTTATGGAAGATAGTGCCTGAAACAGGGTGTATTTGATAGCCACAGCGACAAGTATAACATTTGCGTCCTTTTACCCTAAAAAACTTATCTTTGCCACACTTGGGGCATTTAATACCTGAAAATCGGGCTTTAAATATGTATTCTAAACAAGCATTATTATCGGGGAAATCATTTTTAAATTGTGAGATAGTGTAATTCATATATTTATTAAATTAGTTAATGATTATTTTGGGGATTGCGGGATTTGCGTCACGGTTTCCACCGTCAACGCCTGCCTTATTCTTTGTATTCGGGCAACGTCCCACAATCTCCAAAGTCATTATAACAAAACCCCTGACTTGCTGTCAAGGGATATGTGCCGAAAGAGGCCTGATCGACTATAACTATCGACTTCGTAAGTCAATAGATTAATCTGTTTTTGAGGGTTCTTCGGTGGGTTTTTTCTCTTCTTTTGGTTTCTCCTCGGCTGGTTTTTCTTCTTTTTTAGGTTTCTTCTCGGTTGGTTTCTCTGGGGCTGGCTTTTCTTCTGGTGCAGGTTTTTCCTCGACTGGTTTTTCTTCTACGGGTTTTTCTGCTTTTGCTTTCGTTTTTTTATGTTTTGGAATTTTTTTGCCTTCAATAATTTTTTCGGAAACTAATAAATTATAAACTGTGTCTGAGGGTTTGGCTCCTACGGACAACCAATACTTTATTCGCTCTGGCTTTAAAACTTTTTCTTTTTTTAAAGGATTATAAAAACCAAGTCCCTCAACAAAACGGCCACCCCGAGGAGGTCTTCTTTTATCAGTAACTACAATCTTGAAAGAAGGCTGATTTTTTTTACCGACTCTTAAAAAACGTATTACTAGCATATTATTCCCTACGAATTACGAATATTTACGAATATACGAATAAATCCTTAGGCGAGGCAGGGATGTGAGGAGGACCCTTCGCACCCAGCCCTCTAAGCACAATGTTATTTTCATATAAGCATAGAGGGCTGGGGAGAAATAGCAGCAGCTGGAAATAACTCAATCTTATCGCTAAGCTGACTGCGTGTCCTCCGAATCAACTCTGCCGAGCGCCCTACCATCCTTTTGCGTCTAGGGCGTTTTTAGCAGCTTCTTCTTCGGCTTCTTGCTTTGAAGAACCTTCGCCTTTGGCTATTAATTCTTTATTAAGAAAAATGCCAATTATGAAGTGTCGGGCATGAT
>Ga0315533_1001267_pt1 | contig 19639 bp, 17 predicted proteins | sample SalMarSW160130MG_FD_203081 | JGI IMG/M metagenome (GOLD analysis project Ga0315533, IMG submission 203081) | Salt marsh sediment microbial communities from the Plum Island Ecosystem LTER, Massachusetts, United States - Salt Marsh Sediment SW1601-30 ... | reverse complement strand
AATCAATTCACTAAGGAGCGAATCCTGAAAGATTGAAGCGTGGCACGGGAGATTTGGCATCGAAAGTCTTTCAAGAGCCATAATGTCTGAGGTACAATGCGTGGATAAGTGTTCGTACGAATCAAGGATTTTGTCGGAGTTCATATAGGGTATGTTTGCAGCCTGGAAAGTGAAAGGAGATTGAGATGAACGGGAAATGGCATGTTTCGATGGTGTTGTTATTCGCGGTTTTGGCAGCGGGCGTGTCGAGTTCCAGCGTAAGAAGGTCAGCAGGAACAATTTTCCAGTTAGTTCCATCTTGGATGTCCACCGTATTTACAAAAGGTGACACTGTGTCCCAGATCAGGGTATTTGCTAACGGCCTTTCCGTCGCTATTATTCCTATAACCGTCGACTCGGCCGAAAAGGCCACAGTGCCAGCACGTGCGGCATTTAGGTGATCTTCGAGACCCAGAAAGGTAGTCAATATTATTAAGCACGTGAGGCTGCGAATCGTTGACCTCATTATGGCACATCCTCCTTTTAATGAAAAAACCATAGGAAAATCGCTTTTATCGAAAATAGTATGTTAAATGGAAAATGAGCACATGTCAATTAGCTCACAACCAACTGTTTTCTCGCACTCTTATGCGCTTATGCAGCTTAAAAGTTTATAGTCGTGGGGCAGGACCGACATGTTTTTCATTGCGGAAATATGTCACAAATCGCGCCAATAAAAGCTCAGTGTTGCCAGGATAATGGTCATAAGGGTCGGCAGCCCGTATCCCAAAGTCACCCAGCCCAGCGAAAAATCTTTGAATTCTTTGCTTTCGAAGAAATCGGGTTTGGCGGCTTTTGGCTGTGGTTTGGTGGGGGAAAGAACACTGAAAAAGTTGGAAAGACTACTGAATGCATTCATTTCCTCCTTGTTGACATTGACCTTTGAGCTCCCTTCAACTTCCCGCCATGGCTGGCGAAGTTGTGTGGGCATCGCCTGGCACAAGCTGATGGGTGAGAACTCCTCCAGCGAAAAGACGCTCAGAACAAGGCTGATTGGGTACCACACGAAGATGAGCACGACCACCGCCAACAGTGGTTTTCGCAACAGCGTCCCCATAAGAAATCCCAGCGACACAAGGAAGGTGAGTACGAGCCCCACCAGGAATAGGGCAGTGACGATTCCATAGACGGTTACCGTATCTTCGGGTACCGGGCGTTTGGCTAAGGTGACCAGCGCAATCACCGGGACTATCACGACCAGGTAGACGCTCCATACAAGCATGACCCTGGCGAACCAAACGGCAATCAAGTACCCGCAGCGGCTTATGGGGCGGCTCAGGATGCCGTCGGCCAACGCTTCGGCTCGCGAGCCCGACACCGGGCTGACTCCGAGCACGACAACTACAAAAAACCATGGAAATACGAGATACGGAAACAAGAGCGAGGCAATCATCGGGGCGTTTTGAAATTGAGACCAGTTCGCCAGGGCCAGCATCAACGTCAAAACCGCCGTGGCCGCCAACCAAAGACGAACCAGTCGACTTGCCCACAAGGCCCTCATATCATGCTGGAGAATCGCCAGATAGGGCATCATCCGTGTGCTGAGCGATATTTTAGCGCTGGAATCCATGTGCTTCGTCCTCCTGCAGCAATTGGAGATAAGCATTCTCGGTCGCATTCTGACCGGAATGGACCGCCTGCAGCGAAAGATTGCTCGCGTCGATGAGTTTTAGAACCTCGGCCAAAGCACGAGAGCGGCCGCGTTCATTTGCAATCCGCACGAGCAATACCTGGCCGGCCCCAAGGCGTGCGTCAATGCCCTCCAGATTGTTGACCTCATTAACCAGGAGCCGAATGTTGTCAGTATCACCTTCCAGCTCCAGACTAAAGCCGTCGCGGCGGAGACGCTTTTTCATATCCTGCATAGAACCGGTGAAAATCATACGTCCTTCGTGCATAACGCCCAGGTGATCACAGATCTGATCGATGTCACTGAGAATATGCGTGGCGACAACGACGGTCTTGGTCTTTCCCAGTTCACGGATGAGGTCCAGTGTGAATCGCCGGGCCGTTGGATCCAGACCGGCGGTGGGCTCATCCCAGAGCAGCAAAGGCGGGTCGGCGACAAGCGAGGCGGCCAATCCCAGCCGGGTGCACATCCCGGTAGAGAAGGTCTGGATCCGCTGTTCAGTGGCCCCAAGCAATCCCACGGCGCGAAGCAAAGCGGAAATCCGCGGCTTGCGAACCTGACGCGGCAGGCGAGACAACTTGCCGAGAAGGTCCAGGTATTCGATGGGCCGTAAATTGCCGGGCAACTTCGGATTTGTGGGAAGATAGCCAATCTGAGAACGAACAACAACTGCGTTTGGCCCGCACAACTTACCGAAAACCTCCGCACGGCCGGCTGTCGGGCGTTGCAATCCCAGCAGCAGACGCAGCGTCGTCGTCTTGCCCGCACCATTAGGCCCCAATAGTCCGAAGACCGAATCCTTTGGCACTTCGAGGTTCATGTCGTTGACCGCGATGAGCCGCTGATTATATATCTTCGTCAGATGCTCGGTGCGAATCGCCAGTTCCATCCTAAGCTCCTCACCCACGCTTAGCTGCATGGGTATACAACTTCTTTCCCCTGTCAATCATAACCGGGCTTCTTACGTTTTTGAGCGGTTCAAAACAAACTCGCCCTATATACTATCATTATAAGAGCTTATGCGCCACAATCAAGCGATTCTTGATAAGAGTTTTCTGCGATGTCTCCGATACGCCTCCAAATTAAATCCCTTTTTCAGCATTCTTCAAAGGCGTAATTAACCCATTTAGCGAATTCAGAGGGGATAAATCGTTGTTTTCCGGCCACAAAATGAACTATAATGCAACATTGAGATTATGAGTTACTTTCCTGTCGATCAAAAGGCCATAAGATCGCGCCCTCCTACTCGAAAAACGTTTGAACTATTCCTTTATCACCTTTCTCATTGGCCGAAATTTCCTGGACAGGTCCTGCCGGTCTAACGCCGGATATTATGGTGCCAACGGCCTACTACCCAACTGCAATCCGAGAGCCCGTTATCTGCAAATGTTTCAAAAAAGAACATTTTATAAGCACTGTTATAATTGACTTTCGCACTTTTTTATTGAACAAAAGCTTATGGTGGACCACAGCCGAGATAGTTATCCACAGATGTCCATAGATAAACTTAGCCCCGTCAGGAATGGTCGTTGGATTACGATGGATTCCCGCCCCTTGAACCTTATGCCCATATCTCTTTGTCGGACCATCATCGATAGCCATCAAGACCCGCTCCTGTTTTTTGTAAATCAGACTTATCATAATTTCAAACAAGACCGTCGCTACTATTTCAGTTTTTCTGCCGATAGAACCGATGAATTAGTAGAACGCTTTATATTGCTGGCTGATACCAGCAGCCCGGAGCCAACTGGTTATGGTTTTTCGGCCTTTGGCGAAGATAATTCCAGCGAAGATTACAGCCAGTCGCCAGGCCGAGCGTTAATGCAGAACGCTGCAAAGAGCAACGCCCCAGATTTGCCAGTTGTTCGGGAAAATCCATTTATCAAACATAGGCTCTCCTTTGCAAATGTGTTTTTTGTTTCTACTAAACACATCGGCAAGGATAAGCCGTTTTTATGAAATCTCGTTTGTTAAAGAGCTAAACTAACCTTCATTTTTTTGGAAAGTGCAGTTTAGAAAGCTAAAGTCTAATATCAGAGTATCGTATCCTGTAGGAATGGAGGTAGAAATGAAAAAACTGTTAGTTGCCGTGTTAACGATTTTGATAGCCTCATCGGTTAGTGCTGTCCAAAACGAAAATATTGTTAAGAACGGAGGATTCGAGGAGGATACGAACGGCGACGGGATGGCAGAGGACTGGCAGTTCTCAGGTGATGGTGGAGTAACCGTCACATGGAAACGGGATGAAGGATTTGCAGGGAGGTTTAGCCAGAAGCTTATCTGCACACAATTTACGAGCCTTTCGCCGGCCAGCCATGTAATGCTTTGTCAGATGAACAGTGTGCGGCTGGAAAAGGATAAGTGGTACAGGATTTCTTTCGCCGCCAGGCAGGAGAATATACCCGGCAGAGCGGTGCATGTGGCTATCTCGAATATGAAACCATGGCGGAACTGCGGCCTGCAGGAATCTTTCCGCGTCCACCGCGAGTGGCAGGAATTTGAGTTTGTCTTTCGGGCGACGGAGACAATCTCGGAACACGTCCGCCTTCAATTCTGGTACACCTCAACAGGAAGCTTCTGGCTCGACAACGTTCGCCTGGAGCCGTCCAAAGCAATAGTAAAAAGATTCAAGGAAGTAGTTTTGGCCACAACGGGTGTAAATCTGATTCCGAACAGCAGCTTCGAGTGTGGGTCAAGCGGCTGGGGAAGCATTGCCGATTTACCCGGCTGGGGAGGTAATTTGAATTTGCCCGTAGGTGTTGTTGATACTACAACGTGGAAATTTCACGGGTCGAGTTTCAAAATCGCTTTGAGCCCAAAAACCATTCCCGTCTTTTATTTCGATTACTTTCCGCTCTACCGCGTTCCGGTAAAAGCCCCTTTGTTAGGTAATCGGGGCTGGATTACCGTAGAACCAGGCGCGGATTACACGCTGTCGGCCTATATGAAGGCCGACTCGGAAGATTTGGTCGGAGCGCTGTCAATTCGGCAGGCTTTCCAACGAAGTTTGCGACAAGAAGTGAAACTCACAACTAAATGGCAGCGGTACACTTTCAGCTTTCAACCACAGGCCGACCAGATTTTCGCCGCTTTGGGCCCTGACTTAGAGGCATCGAAACGAGAGGCGGGGACGGTATGGATTGACGGAGTCCAGTTAGAGAAAGGCTCCGAAGCAACACCTTACAGACCAAGGACGAGTGTGGAGGTCGGGTTAGAAACGGGGCGCTTAGGAAACATTTTCTCTTACGGCAATGAGCCAAAGATGTCTGCTACGGTTTTTAACGCCGAGCAGGTTCCTCGGTCTGCTACGCTGCAAGCTCGCACAACGAACTTCGATGACGCAGTTGTGTACGAAGCAGCCGTTCCGGTTGATATTGGGGCGGTGCAGAAGGTGAGTGTACCTATTCGCTGCGGCGTGCGACAGAAGGGTTTTTACCGCCTGCACCTGCGTGCTGAAGGTGCGGAAGTAATAGTCCACCAGCCGATGCGGTTCGCCATTATCGAGGCCTACACGAAACCAGACAGCCTGTTCGGAATGAACCATGCCTACCCCTGGCCTCACTTATTAGATTTGAGCAAACAAATCGGTCTCTGCTGGTTCCGTGACTGGTCACTGAAATGGCACGACGTGGAGCAGGAACAGGGAAAGTTTGAATTCACACAACCCGATTACCAAATCAACCGTGTTTTAGAACGAGGACTGAAAGTATTGGGGTTGCTGCCTTTTCCCTCCAGCAACTGGTCATCGAGCGCCGGGGCAGAGGTAAAAACAACCGAGCGCTACCCTGTGAGCAGGGAGCGGATAGCCTACATGCCTCGTGACATGAATGAGTTTGCTACGTACGTGCACAAAACGGTGCAACACTACCGGGACCGGCTCCAAGTGTGGGAAATACTAAACGAACCTATATACACATCGTACGCACTGCCGCGTGGAAAAGGTTATCGTGTCGAGGACTATGTCGAGCTGCTGCGAGCAGCTTATAATGCGGTGAAACAAGCCGACCCGGATTCGTTAGTCATCGGCGGCATAGCGGGCAGCCCTACTACCTACACGAAAGAATTTATCGACGCCGACGGCTTGCGCTGGGTAGATATTCTCAACCTGCACAGCTATCCGGGTTTGACAGAACCTGGCGCGTATGAAGAAGCTTTGCGTCATTTACGTGAACGAATGCGTTCAGCGGGAGGGGACAAACCTATCTGGTTCACGGAAGGTGCATACTATGCCGATGATGACATGCCTTTTGAACCCTACGACAGCACATGGATTAAGCCGGCTGACTCTGAGATAGAAGCTGCCGAGTGGCAGGTCAAGTTCAACACGCTGTTGTTAAGTTATGGAGCGGAGAAAATCATCTACCACTCCGGCACCTTAGGCAGCCTTAATAACGATAGCCTTTCGGGGATATTTTTTGAGTGGGCCGGGTCGCCCCGAAAGATGTTAGTAACGCAATCTGCGATGTCAAATTTACTTTTGCCACCGATAAAGTCTCTCGGCCCCCTCAAAGGCCCTGAAATGATAAAAGCCTACGGTTTTGAAACCGATGGACGGACAGTAATTGTCGCCTGGGCCCAAGAAGGTGCAGAGCCAAGGGAGATATCTCTGACCGGAAAAGGCTGGCGTGCAGTGGATTTGCAAGGCAATGATTTGAAAGTCGATAACGTAACACTGTCAGAACGGCCCGTCTATTTTGTTGCAAAAGGAACAGGCTTAAAAGAATTTCCCTGGTAGGAGCGCTGCTGTTTTTTACCCTCAACCAACCACTATTCGGCAGAGCGTGATTCCAATTGCACCCGCCAGTCTTAAACGAATATCGCGGACTTATTGAGATTAAGAGCGATTTACAAAACTTTATCACTCATAACGGGCAAGGTAGCATTATCCTGGAGCCGACAAATCTATCTGCCGTGTCAAAAGAACAAAAATACCTGTTTTTTTCGGTTTCGTTCAAAAAAAACTTCGCCAAGAAGATTTCACATTATCGGGGTTAAAAAGGGGGAATTAGCCGGTCCTTGGAACAGAGGAAAGCTATTAATCTGGAAATCTGGAGCAGCATAGAAGGGCTGATAAGCTTTCATAAGGTGAGCAATTTTGCCTGCGTTAAAAGGCCATTAGGCCATCCTCGGCGGGTGCATAAAAAAGGTTCAAGAACAAGAACAGAATCTGCCGATGCGCTATTAAAGAGAATGAAAAAAAGCGGCTCTGATAAATGACCAATAGGGCCATTTTAGTTTGAACTTGCTTTGTCCGCCTTAAGAGCATTTCAAACAAGTCAGATGGTAATTCGGACATAGAAAGGGAAGATTAAGAAGGATAAAGGAAAGAGCCGTTAATAATTTATTTATGCCCCTGCGAAGCATAAGGTCGAGTATTTCAGACATTTTAAAAAAATGAAATAAAAGGAATATCCTCGAACCGGCCTCGCAGGGGTTTTTTTATGTAAGGCCCAAATCCTTTTCGAACATCTCAATCATTGCCACTGCTGCCGGAGGACAAGATATTCGACCTGAAAGCTGCATTTTCAAAAAGTTGTTTTGCAATCGCGGCATACCCTTCACCCAAAGGATGACTGGTATCAACGTACAAATGAGCAGGTAGTACTTCGGGCATATAGTAGGGGAGATTATTTCGCTGAAGCCAAACTTCAATCTGGATTTTCAAGTTTCGATAGGTATCAAGGATATCTCCGTCAAGCATGTGCTCATTAAAGGGGCCGACGAGGACGAATACCCTGTTGTTTCTTTGCCTTAAAAAATTGACAGACCGTCTGAAGAAAAGCCATTGCAGTGACGTTTCCAGCTCGACCCACTGGAGGGATGTTTGGCCCGGCCCCCTGCCGGGACGGGCAGCATCTTTAGGCCGTTCGTAATCGTCGGAGGTGGGAAGGCGGAATGTGATAGATCCGAGAGGATTCTCATAGGGATGCTCGATAGTCCATGCGGGGACATCCATGCTCTGGAAACAGGTGATATTCAAGTGCGAACTGAAGTTAAAAAAAGGAACGCAGCGGTCCACAACGTTTGAGATTCTGGTAGGAAACGAAGCCTTGTAGCAGGGAATTTTCGGCGTGAACTGGGGGACGAGCTTAGGATGATTGAAATGGTGCTCTTTTTCGGTTTGCAAATCGTGCCTGGGAGAAGTCATCCACAAGGGATTTAGATGTAAAATAACGTTCTTGTTTGAGATATCCCTGCCGTAGTATCGCAGCAATCCCTCTAAAGCGGCTGGGTGCGTCCCATCGGCGCCGAGATTGGCGAACTGCTCGGTGCCTGCGAGGTCGTTGAGATGATGCGACAGCGTGTTATCCATCGGTACGAAATGTCCCCATACGACGGAATCCCCTATAATCAGCGTTTCATACCGGGAGCAGGCGAATCGGCAGTAACGCTCGTAAAGCCAATAGTCGCTGCTTAAATCATAGGGTATGCGATAGTCTGAGGAGGGCACGAATTTTTCGGCCCGTTCCCAAAGCATCGGGGCAAAGTAAACAACGGCTGATAAAATGATTGCGACAATGAGCCAGTCGGCCAGAGATAACCTGGCGCAGTTGGAACCGAAAGGAACTTCCTCGGTTCTCGATTTTCCGTTTCTACGAGGAACAGGTATCGAGTAACCAGTATTATATATGTCTTTTTCTTGTATCATCTATAACCTCTTTGGCAACAGCTTAGAACTGTAAATAGATAAAAGGCTGTTCGCTCGAAGGCGCACACAGAGCCAGGTATAAAACCATAAGTATAATTATGCCTATGCGCACGACGCGCTGCTCAAGGAACCATCTAATCTTAGATTCATAAGCAAACTGATAGAGCCAGACGGCAAAAATCAAAACCAGGGCAAGGGCCGGACAATGTGGTTCTGCAAATCCTGAGGTGAAAATTCTGGTTATAATTATCCAGGCATCACCGATACTTTCGGCGCGGAAGAAAATCCATGCAAAGGTAACGAAAATAAATACAAATAATTGCTTGAGGATTCTCGGCACTTTTTCTTTGTAGAGCGAGGTTGCTTCCATCTCCCTTGTGCAAAATCGGCCGAGCGCGTGCACCGCACCCCAGATGATAAAGGTCCATGCGGCACCGTGCCATAATCCCGAAATTACCATAGTCAGAAACATATTTCTGTAAGTGTTAAACTTTCCCTTTCGGTTGCCCCCCAAGGGAATATAGACGTAGTCCTTGAACCAGGAAGAAAGACTGATATGCCATCTCGACCAGAAGTCACCGAGGCTTGTTGCCAAATACGGGTTATTGAAGTTTAACATCAGGCGAAAGCCCATCATCCTCGCTATGCCCCGCGCCATATCGGTGTAGCCGCTAAAGTCGAAATAAATCTGCCAGCAGAACAGGAAGGTAGCCAGCATCAAGGCTGGCGACTGAAACTGGTCGGGAGTCGAATATATTTTGTCCACGTAAAGAGCAAGATAATCGGCAAGGGCGACTTTTTTGAAGAGCCCAACAATAAAGAGAGAAAGGCCATCAGAGACGTCCTGAATGGAGACTGTGGGTTTCTTATGCAACTGTGGGAGGAGGCTTTTGGCCCTTTCGATTGGTCCGGCCAGCAGTCGAGGGAAAAGCGAGACAAAGGTGGCATATCTTATGAGGCTTCTTTCTCCTTCTATATTGCCGCGGTAGTAGTCGATGGTGTAGCTCATGGACTGGAAGATGTAGAACGATAAGCCGACGGGTAGAAAAATGCCTGGTGCGGGGAGGACATAGGGGACATTCAATGAAGATAAGAGCGCGTTGAGGTTATCGGTGATGAAGCCGGCGTATTTGAAAAAGCTGAGCAGACAGAGATTGTTTACGATGCTTATGGAAAGCCATATCTTTCGGCGTCCTTTTTTTTCCATAACAGCAACAACCGTGTAGTCCAGTATAGTCGAATATGCTATCAGGATTAGATAAAGTGGATTGAAGCATGCGTAAAAAAAATAGGAAACAATCAAAAGCCAGGGAAGGCCAAATCTCGTACGTTTGAGAGCGAGATAAAGTGGATACACAATCAGGAAGAACAATGCGAAGGCCCAGGTGTGAAATAACATTTCTTGTGCCCTTCTATCTCATCAACTCTTGAATGTGTGCTTCTACTGAATCAGCCAGGCCTTCCAGATGATAGCCTCCTTCAAGAACAGAAACGAGACGGCCTTGGCAGCACTTTTGGGCTATAGTTTTTACGATTGCCGTAAGCTGGGCAAATCCCTGCGTCGTGACCTTCATACCGCCGAGCAGGTCGTTTTCGTGGGCATCGAAACCGGCAGAGATAAGGACAAAATCCGGGGAAAACGTCAAAGCAGCAGGCTCGAGTTTTTCTTTAAAGGCCTGCAGATAATCGGCATCTGTGGAGCCGGCGGGTAAGGGGACGTTTATGTTGTAACCTTGACCCTTACCACCGCCCTTCTCTGTTTCGGCGCCGGTACGCGGATAGAATGGATATTGATGCGTGCTGAAGTAGAGAACGTTCGGGTCGTCATAAAATTCTGCCTGAGTCCCGTTGCCGTGATGGACATCCCAATCGACAATGAGTATCTTTGACAGGCCGTACTGCTTTTGAAGGTAGCGGGCGCCGATGGCAACGTTGTTAAACATGCAGAATCCCATTGCCTCATCTTCGATAGCGTGGTGACCGGGGGGGCGGACCGCGCAAAAGGCGTTTGTAACTTTTTCCTGCATAACGGCATCAATGGCGGAGAATACCCCCCCTACCGCCATCAACGCGGCATCGTATGATTTAGGCGATATGGGAGTGTCCAAAGAATCCAGGAATCTTGTGCCTTTTTGGCAACTGTTTTCGGCCCGCTTTATATACTCAGGGCTGTGAACGGTCTCGATCCATTCAACTGTAGCCGGGGATGGGGTAAGTATTAATAATTTAGGATATAATCCATTCTGTTTTAACCTGTCGAGTATCGCGACCAACCTTTGCGGCGATTCCGGATGGTCCGGGGTCGTTTTGTGCTCAAGGTAAATATCGTGGTAAACTAATCCTGTTTTAGACGGGTTATGAGGTTTGTTTTCTTCCATACTATTTTCCTCGGCAGGCTTGTTATTAGGTGCGTTCCTGACACAGCGAAAGCCTATCGCGTCGCTGGCAAGACAAGTATCATCAATCGAAGGGTCGCTTGCGCGGCTGGATGAGCGGAGAGCATCTGCCGTTGAGTTCCAGGCGCCGCCTCGCAGGACTCTTTCTTCACCAGCAGCCGGTCCTTTTGGATTTCTTTGAGGGCTTTTTTCGTAATAATTCTCGGAATAAAAATCGTTGCACCATTCTGCTACATTCCCGTGCATATCATAAAGTCCCCATAAATTCGGTTTCTTCCGCCCGACAGGTTGTGTCTTTCCGGAAGAATTACCGGCGAACCAACCATTTGCTTTGAGTTTACGTGCATCGCTGCCAAAGCTGTACTTCGCGCTCGTGCCCGCCCGACAGGCATACTCCCATTCTGCTTCCGTGGGCAGCCTGTATCCGTTGCCTTCAAAGCTGCACTTCCAAGTTTGCTCATCGTAACAAGGGTCAAGTCCTTCAGCAAGTGAACGTTCGTTGCAATATATCGCGGCATCCGTCCAGTTCATCTGCTCCAGGGGCCGGTCGGGGCTTTTGAAATGGGATGGGTCGGAGATTTGATATTTCTTGAATTGTTCCTGAACCACTTCGAACCTATCCATCCAAAAGGAGTCGACCCATACCTTATGTACAGGCAACTCATCGGCCGCACCTTTACTGCTTCCCATATCAAAGAAGCCTGCCGGAATTACAACCATTTCTATACCCGTCTTTGTCTTTACAACCCGGGTCACATCAATGGAATCCTTTGCACGGCGGCAGTCAGGCATTACCAATAATATCAATAATAGACAAAAGAGCCTTATAGTCAGTTTCGTATATCTTATGCCCATCCGCAATATTCCCAAACTTCGTATTCACTTAACGGCCCGGCATCCGAATCGAGACCCAATCGGGCTCTTTATTGTGGTTGCCATCGGTGGTGACTTTGACCCAATTACCTGCCATATCACTGACACAAATATTCCATCCCGGCGCTTTTCCGCCTACAATTTCATTTGCCTTGGGACCGTGGCTGAAGGCAATGTATTCGGCATCCGGCGAAAATTCAGAGTGATAGACTTCATCCTCTTTGCCACACTTCATAACGCGACGGACATCTGTAACGCGCGGTTCGCCGGTAGTTGTGTCGATATTGGCCACGCACAAATCCCAATCGCTTAAACCCCATGTAATCCTGCTGCCGTCGAAATTCCAGTCAGGCCTACAGCCCGTGACACCATATTTCGTTAAGTCAAACACTTTATTTGCGTTTGTTTTAAAAGCAAGATTCGCGTGCTTGAAACCCATTCCACCGTGAACGGTAGCAAGAAACCAATTGCCATCGGGTGACCAGCAAATGTTATACAGATGATGCAAATTTATGTTTGGATGCTGCGTGTGTTTGTGTGTTTCTATGTCATAAAAGAAAAGGCCCTTCGTGGCGTAGTCGGTAATAGTATACCGGTCAAATTCGCCCTTTAGATAGGCAATCGTTTTGCTGTCGGGCGACCAGCAGGGCTGACGTGCGTTATCGGCTACCTTGACCCGTCCGGGCCCATCGATATTCATATAATAAACATTTCGAGTTTTTTTCTTTTCTACCAATTCATCGACAACAAAACAAATCTTTGTGCCGTCAGGGCAGGCGTGGGGATACAATTCATCTACATCCGGCGTGCGGGTAAGATTAACGGGGTTGGAACCATCGGCATTTATCAGGTATAGCTCCCAGTTTTGTCTGCCATCTGTTTCGCGGTAGGTTTCGTACACGATTTTAAAGGGGAGCCTGGCCAACTTCTCCTTAGAAAGTCCCTCAGAGCCGTACACATTTTCATTTATCGCAGAGAAAAATAACAAAAGAAAAAAAATTATGCTTATATCCGTTAACGACAACTTTTTCCTTGCCATATTGTCTCCTTTACGAACGTATATAAAACTCAAGCAGATTACCTTTCGTCCAATACATTTTTTGCTCAACGACCCGGAGTCGGCATCGGCAGCCAATCCGGTTCCTTATTATGTTTACCATCACCTGTTATTTCCACCCATTTTCCCGTCATATCCCCCACACAGATATTCCAGCCCTTCGCCGGGTTGCCGGGCGCAACTGGGTACTTACCTGCACCACCCTTTTTCGGCCCTCGACTGAAAGCAATGAACCTGCCGTCAGGTGACCAGTCAGCATGCTGCTGATATATCTGAGGTCCCGACGTCGCAAAAAGGATGCTCCTGTTCTTTACTTCGTGTACAGGTGTTGTCAAATCCAAAACGCCAATCCATAGCACTTTCTCGTCCGGGCACCATACTATCTTATTGCCGTCCGGATCCACGTCCGGCCTGCATCCCGGCACTTTCAAATCAAAGACCTTTGTTCCACGTGACTGAACAGCGAGGTTGGTATGCTTATATCCCATTGCTCCATGGACGGTGGCAATAAACCAATTGCCATCAGGTGTCCAAGATATATTATACAGGTGAAGGAAAGTTTTATTCGCGTGTTCCTTATGTGTACCAGTCTTAAGATCGTAGATGAAAAGTCCCCTGCTTGCGTAATCAGTTGTAGTGTAGTGGTCAAATTCGCCCTTTAGATAGGCAATCGTTTTGCTGTCGGGCGACCAGCAGGGCTGCCGTGCGTTATCAGCGACCTTTACCCTGCCGGTTCCATCGAGATTCATAAAGTAGACATTTCGAGTTTTCTTCTTTTCCACTAATTCATCAGTAACGAAACAGAGCTTAGTACCATCAGGAGAGGCGTGGGGATACAACTCATCTATATCCGGCGTGCGTGTGAGATTAACGGGATTAGAGCCATCGGCATTTATCAGGTACAGCTCCCAGTTTTCCCTGCCGTCGGTTTTGCGGTATGTTTCATATACAATTTTAAAGGGCAACTGGGCCAACTTATCCTTTGAAAGTGTCTCGGACCCGTAAACATCTTCATTTGCCGTAAAGAAAATTAAACAAAGTGAGAAAACAATGCCTATACCCATTCCTAACGACTTAGTCTTTGACATATTGGCCCTTCTTTCTTTCAATCCTTTCAAATTAAATTACTATCGCTTTTACTTCGTCACCAACTGACTGTCTGGAATTGCAATCGGCACCCAATCGGGCTCCTTGTTATGATTTCCATCTGTGGTGATTTGTACCCATTTGCCGGTCATATCAGCGATGCAGATATTCCAGCCTCTGGCTTTACCGCCTACCTGTTGACCTCCGTTAAAGTGGCCATAGCTAAAAGCGATATATCCGCCATCCGGTGAGAAGTCAACGTGATATACTTTAAATCTACGACTGCAGTTGACGACATCACGAATATTAGTGACGCGCGGCGTACCGGACCTGGTATCGAAATCGCCGACACAGAGATTCCAATCCGTTTCCCCCCAGGTCATCTTAGTGCCGTCCGGACTAAAGTCAGGCCTACATCCCCGAACTTCCCACTTTTCCAAATCAAAGAGCTTCGTCCCATTTGCCTCAAAGGCCAAAATAGTATCGCTGTACTCTATTCCGCCCTGCACGGCAGCAGCAAACCAGTTTCCGTCCGGCGACCAGCAAATAGCATAAATGTGGAGCAAAGCATTGTTGGGGTGCCGGCGATGCTGACGTGTCTTGACGTCATAAATAAAAAGTCCCGAGGTTGCGTACTCCCTTGTGCTATAGCGTTCATACTCTCCCTTGAGATATGCGATGCTTTGACTATCAGGGGCCCAGCAGGGCTGGCGAGCGTTATCAGCAACTTTGACACGGCCGGCCCCATCGATGTTCATATAGTAGACACTTCGAACCTTTCTTCTTCCCGCTCCTTCATCAATAACGAAACAAATCTTTGTGCCGTCAGGAGAAACGTGCGGATACATCTCATCAATATCAGGGGTGCTGGTAAGATTAACTGGATTGGAACCATTTGCGTTTATCAGGAACAGCTCCCAATTGTTCCTGCCATCCGTTTTGCGGTACGTTTCATACACTATCTTAAAAGGTATTTTTTCAAGGTTCATTTCAGCTCGCGGCGATGGAATATCCCTCAATCCCTGTATGTCTGACGTTTGAGAGGCACAAACAGCAACAGGTACCGCAAATAAAGTAAGCATCAGAAAGATAAAAAAACAGGAACTCTTTATAGTGGGCTCTGTTCCCGCATTATATAAACCTGGTTCCATTATTTTCCTCAACTTAAGCTACATTTGTTGTCCACAGTGCCTATAGGCAGCCCGCCACAGGCGTTTCTATACTGACAACATAATACACGAAATCACTGCGCATTCCAAGTCCTTTTGTGATGTGTCATTTCCACATAAAAATGCATGACAATTTCTGTTGGGCGCAGCGGATGAATTTTGTTAGATTGGTACAGTTAAAATGAAACTAATAGTTTTAGCAGGAGGACAAGTAATGGCTAAAAGATATGTTTGGTTTAATATAGCTTTGTTACTATCGTTGGTGATATTAGCAGGATGCGGGCCGACGGCTTTTCGAATAGAGCTCGTTCCCACCCATCAGCGGCTCGAAGAAACGAAAATACAGCGAGATGAAGGCATTTTCATTCGAAATAAGATAGCTGTCATTGATGTTGACGGTCTGCTAATTAACAGGCGCAAGCGCGGGTGGATGCAAGAGGGAGACAATCCGGTGAGTATGTTTGTTGAAAAGCTGGACAAGGCGGCATCTGACCGACTTGTCAAGGCGGTAGTGCTTCGTATCAATTCACCCGGCGGGACGGTAGCGGCAAGCGATATTATGTATCATAGTCTGCGGGAGTTTAAGCGGAAGACAGGGAAGCCGGTAGTGACCTGTATCCTTGGATTAGGATGCAGCGGGGCGTATTACGTAGCGTGCGGCAGCGACGGTATTATGGCCCAGCCTGGCAGTGTTACGGGCAGTATCGGGACTATTATGCATACGTTCAGCGTGGCCGGGACGATGGAAAAAATCGGAGTTAAAGCAGTGGCGATTAAGAGCGGGGAGTTGAAAGATTTGGGGTCACCACTGCACGACTTGGGCACTGAAGAGCGCAAAGTGCTTGAAGGCATTGTTACCCAGTTTTTCGAGCAATTCCTGACGGTGGTAGAGGAAGGCCGTAAAGACATTGGAGAACAAAAACTTCGGGGGCTTGCAGACGGACGGGTGTTCACGGCTGAAGAGGCTTTTAAGGAAAAGCTGATAGACAGGATTGGATATCCTGCAGATGGGATTGAATGGGCCAAAAAGATTGCCGGTTTGGAGAAAGCCCGTGTGGTTATGTATCACCGCCCGTTAGGTTATAAAGCAAACGTATACAGCACGGCCATGAGTGATGAGGGCGTTGTTGGGGCTTTGATAAATGTGGAGCTGCCGGACTGGTTGAATTCGAGTGGGACACAGTTTTTATATCTATGGCAGCCGGGCGTGGAATGAGGATTGGGCTTAAGTTAATATATGCTTTCCCGAATGTCAGTGCAGGGAATTAGACACCTGACAGCACTCCAGACTTGTCAGCCGCGAATTCAAAAACCCGGTCAAGGGCAGTCTTCGCAAAAACACCTCTGGTATTGCCGGCAAGGCCACAAAGGATAAGGCGCCGCCCGGAATCTATCAACATCTGCCGCAATTTCAGCAGCTTTGAGAGACTTGAAGCAGTAACAATATCGGCGTTGGAAAAATCAACCACTATATCACAGTCACCTATAGCACGCATGGCCCCGCTGATAGTTTCCAACTCGTCGCACATTTGGGGCTCCGGAGCCAAATCAACAAACATAGTGCCCTGTGAAAAGTTCTCACTTATCATTTTCGCCGTCCTATTAAACTGAAAGTCTTCATATATTAGTGTTATTCACCCGCCTGCACGGTTTCCGCCAACAGCAAAACACCAGCCACCTAATGAATCTATAAATAGACAGCCCTCCAAGCCAGACAACAATCCAAGTAACCAAGCTGCCCCCAACTGCACTTGCTAAAGCTGCTAATGCGAACAATCCAACCAACTGTCCTTTTGGGAGACTCATCCAGGGATTGTCTCGTGCTTCGTTTAAGTTTTTCAGGCAGGAGCTCACCGCTTCTGAATTGCTTTTAAAATAACTGGGCTTAGTTTGACGGCAGGCTTCCCAGGCTTGAAACTCCTGCTCGTGAACATCCAATTTGCGGCGTGCCGAGTCATACTCTTCAGCCATTAACAAAACACAGCACCATGCACAGAAAATACCCGCACATATCGCAAGAGAAAATACAGCTTTACGCGATCTTCTTTTTTTCTTCATAATAATAACCCCATGTACGAGATATAAATTATCTGCTTTTCATAGCAAAGACGGGAGGAAGCTCTTGAACGCATCAACGGCACCCCGAATGTGCTTATAATCCTGAGGTTCATATTGAACAGGGGCATTTGTAAATCTGCAAAACAGAATAGCAAGAACTTCGTCTCTGACTTCTATGTGTTTCGTTTTTCCGGTCAGGAAAAAACACCCAGCCAATTGGATTTTCAGCTACTTCTGTGGACTATATAAAGTATAAGAAATGTCCAGCGTAGAAGCAAAACAGTTGGATTAGAGGCCATCGAAGGTATGCTGATTATCCGGATGCGTCCGAAAAAAAGGGGTTTTGCACAAGCTAAAGGCGGGAAAAAGGATGCCGTTGGTTATCACATAATTTATACGCATCTTTTTTGTTGTCGTGCCGGGATTAACTTAACAATAGTTCAAGAATTACTTCCCCTGCTGCACTCATTTATGGTATAATACCTTTAAGGACTTAACAGAGGGAATTTATTATTATCCATTTTTGGGAGGAGCCAAAGATGAGAATAAGAAAAAGGCGTAAATCGTTCATCAGAGGCTGGAGACACAAACTTATTTTTCTGCTTGTGGTCTACTTTGCCGGTTTTACAACGGCAATTTACTGTCTGGCACCAGTACCTCAAAACACAGAGAATCGAGCCATTGAAAGAAACTTTGCTCATTCGGTTCTAAAGTCGGACGAATTTGCAACAGCTTTTAATGAGGGACTGCACAAGGTAATTGATTTCAGCAAATCGGCGGCCTTACGAGCATCAGACCTGATAAAACAGGAATACAAGCAAAGAAGGACACATGCAGACGGTTAGGAAAGATTTGTGAATTTTTCGAAACCACAAAAAGAAAAAAACAAACAGCAGTTATCTTTTTACCTGGAATCAGAATAATTCATAAAAAGCTCCACACGAAAAAAAACATCTCCTTATCAGCACGAATGCTTCTATTTAGTCCGAGAAAATCCGACTTGTCCGCTCCTTACTCGGAACCGAAAAAAAGAAGTTTCCAGTATGCGTCAATCCCATCAAACCGAGCAGTTTTAGCTTGACATTTAGAGTCAAAAAAGTTAAGATACTCTAATAACTAATCAGGGAAATTTGGGGGTGTTTTTAAGAACAGCCGATTTTTCTTAAAGCACAATAACTTTAACATAGTTCACTACAAAAATCAACTACCGGAAGGGGAAAAAGTATGAAGCTACTTAAAGCATTTTCTCATAGAGAGCAACCTGGAATCAATACGTATTTTCTGATATTCTACCTATGCCTGAGTATATTGCTTTCTGCTGCATCAGCCAAATCCGGGGGTAAAGGGATTGGTATCAACAACCCTCACGCCAATTTTCATGCTAATCCTCATGCCAATCCGCATACAAATTTAAGCGTCAATCCCGCCGGTATCATCGCAGGCAGCGGAGGTAAAAGCGCCAACAGTTCTTTCGCTAAACAAAACGGTACTCCCATCAGTCACGATGTTACCAACATAAGTGCTGGAACCGGCTCAAATGGAAACTTCGCAGTATCTACAGGTAACACGCTTCTTGTCTGTCGGCCCCGAGGCAATGTTATGGTTAAAATTTGCCCTCCATCAGGAATCAGCCCGACCTTAAAACCTTTTAACCATGCAAAAAAGGGCCTTCCGCAAGGTGGGCATATATGTCTTGCTGCAGGTGATGTTTTTTCCAAAGCAATAACAAATCTAAATTCGCTGTCATTCTCGCTGGAAGTACCAGAGCCAATTGGTGCCAAGGGCGCTAATCCGGGACACGGCGGTAATCACCCCAAGAAGGGATGCGGCAATCCCGGCGGCGGTAATGGCAGAGGAAACTGGGGTAAAGGCAACAAAGGCAACGGAGTTGGCAATACCTGGACGGGTAATCAGGGCCGCGGCGTCGGTGAAGGTATGGCCTGCGGCTGCCATGCTGAGGAACCCGAACCACCAGAGCCGCCCAAGCCACCCGAGCCGTCCGACCCACCCGAACCACCCGAACCACCCGAGTCACCCGGCGGAAATGAGGAGCCTTACATTGAGCCGGCGCCACTTTACAGACCAGCAGGTTGGACAAGTGAGGAAGAAGAATTCGAAAAAGGCGGCTGCCCTGCTTTGATGAAATGGCTTGCTGCAGAACTCGGCATTGAAGAAAAAAATCTTCAGATATCCGTCACTGAGGCCTTCATTTATTCAACGGATATCCAGGCGTGTGAGGCGGCCGTTGAACTTTTAGACAGAGCTAAAATTCTCAATGACCCCAACGGCACCGGCACGGCTGCTTTGGCACGTGTGGTCAACAAGTTCATTTCTCAAGACGCCCCGATATCAGAAGAACAGTTGGCTATGATTGCTGAGGCACTTGCAGCCCATACCGACGACGGCACACATTATGCGGCAGCCGGTCGATGGCTTGACGCTTTGTTGGAATATGCTCTTATCCTTAAAAATGAGATGGATTGGTCGGCAAACGACGCCACAACGCTTGTTATTGAAAAATACTGTACACCCTTGGTTGAAAGTGATAACGCGAACCCTTTGCTGTATGTAACAGCTCGATTGTTGGAGATTTAGTTATAACACAATCAAGGGTTCTGAACCGCACACTATTTCTGTATTTCTCCGGCAGTATGCTGCTTGGATTTAGAGAGTCGGCAGCTC
>Ga0315533_1001265_pt1 | contig 19664 bp, 15 predicted proteins | sample SalMarSW160130MG_FD_203081 | JGI IMG/M metagenome (GOLD analysis project Ga0315533, IMG submission 203081) | Salt marsh sediment microbial communities from the Plum Island Ecosystem LTER, Massachusetts, United States - Salt Marsh Sediment SW1601-30 ... | reverse complement strand
GAACGCATCTGGACTATATTGGCAACGTGTAAAAAGCAAGAGCGAAACGTCTTTGATTTTATTCATCATACACTGCTTGCTCACTGGAATAATACCTGTTATCCCGAATTATTGTGAACGGTTACAAATTTTGTAAGTAACAACCACAGAAAACTATCTTCCGGCCTCATCCCACAGCCGATTATGATAAAGTTTTTAGCTCTATCGGCGACATCCAAGACCCGTATCATCATACGCTCAATATCTTCGTGCAGCATTTTCACATAACTGGGTGCGATAACGTAAGGACAATCAGGTCGGATCTGGCTGTACGATCTATTTTTCCACGATTCAAATAATCCCCCATTAAGCACAGGAGAAACGTTTGTTTCATGTAATCTAAAATTCTCTGAGCCATGAATTTTATAGATAATAATGCCCTTTGGATTTTCAGGCAAGCGTTTATTGTAATTACTCACGTTGATAGAAGGAGGGTAGCCATTTATTGGTGACCACATCTTGTGATGGTCGAGCAAACCTTCAAGAAAACAATCGTAATTTAGCGTTATAATCACATCCTTAGGTTTAAATACTTCCGTCGCAAATCTTCCCAGCCAATCTTGCTTACATGGTTGTGTATTAGCTACCCTGCCCCATCGAAATTGACTAAAACACTCTGCAATTTGCTCGTTAATTTGCTCGCGATCTTTTCTAAGTGTCTCGCTCTGCAACTCTACTATTTCTAAATCCAAACGGGTTAATAGAATCTCTATATCATCAGTGTGATATCTAATCTGGTACATTCTCAGCAATGTTTCGGGGTTATATTTGGCCACAAACCGCAGTAAATCGGCATTTAATGGCGCTTTTGGAAATACAGCTTTTGTGAACCCTGCCCCAAGAAGAAATAGATTATTGATTGATGATATTGGACTGCTCATATTTCACTTCGATTTTAGGTATAAAGATGGTAAAGCTATCCATATTAACAGGGTATTTTAGCACAGTATGATTGTTGCGGAAAGATAGAATTGATATTTTGTATCGTCATACGGATTTGCAGACCGCATGTGGGGTGATAAGGTTTATTCCGTGGGCTGGTTGAATAACCCCCTCGACTATGCTCGGGGTGACGGTTAACGTAAGCGAGAACGGGGGGGGACGATTCGTCATTTCGAGCGCAGCGAAGCGGAGTCGAGAAATCTGTTGATTTTCTGATTCCTTTCTCTTCCATCAATACTTTGCCATCGCTAAAATACTACCGTGAAGAGTTGCTATGTTTATATTATGGCCAGTAAATCCGGAACCCTTTACATAGGGGTAACCAACAACATTAGGAAAAGAGTTTACGAACACAAGAATCATTTAATCCCCGGCTTTACTGATAAATACAACATCGACCGACTGCTCTATGTTGAAACAATGACAGATTCTATCTCAGCCATTAAACGGGAAAAGCAGATAAAGGCGTGGAGACGTGAGAAAAAGGTGGAACTTATTGACTCGTTGAACCCTGAATGGGATGACCTCAGTCGGGATTGGTACAACTAACATCGTACTTTATAATGAATCGCTTCGCGAAAGTATCTTAACAGTCCCCTCGGCTGCGCTCGGGGTGACGACTCATCTGCTTTCCTGCGCGGTGAGGGGCGATATGTAAGTTTAGCGAGGACAACTTATCAATTTTACATTTCACACATACAAATTCCATATGTCCGAACCTCACCCTTGACAATAACCACTTTTTAACTTACCGTTATTGCCGGATTAGCGAGGTTTATAATGGTCGTAACACGTTTTGCACCGTCCCCAACGGGTTATCTCCACGTGGGTGGGGCCAGAACTGCTCTTTTTAACTGGCTCTTCGCCAGGCGTATGGGCGGAAAATTCATACTCCGTATCGAAGATACGGACGTCAAACGCAATACGCCCACAGCCGTCCGGCAGGTCATAAACGACCTGCGATGGCTCGGCATTGACTGGGACGAAGGCCCCGAGGTCGGCGGTCCAAACAAACCGTATCTGCAATCGCAGCGAAAAGAGATTTACGGCAAATACGTAAAGCAGCTCATCGACCGGAAGAAGGCATATTACTGCTTCGATACGCCCGAAGAACTACAGGCAATGCGTGACAGTGCCGTCGCCCAGAAAAAAAACTTTACCTATCCCCGCCCTGATAACTTCCCTGATATTAAAGACGTCGAAAAGACCCGCAGCCGGGGCAGGCCCGCAACAGTGCGTTTCGCTACCCCGCAGGATGAGCCACTCGTAGTTACCGATGCGGTTCGAGGCGAGGTAAGATTCGCAGCCGGGGAGATAGGCGATTTTATCATACAAAAAAGCGATGGATTCCCGACGTACAACTTCGCCTGCGTGGTTGACGACTATTTGATGAAAATAACACACATTATCCGTGGCCAGGAACATTTAATGAATACGCCCGCCCAGCAGGAATTGTGGAAAGCCCTTTTCCCACAAATGCCGCTGCCGGTGTACGCACATATGTCCGTTACCATAAGCGACACCGGCGGAAAGCTGTCCAAGCGTGAGCGTGCAAATGCCCTTCGCAAAGCGCTCAAAGATGCCGGCGATATCGACCTTGACAAGCTCGCCGAGGCGGGTAACGTTAGCGTTGAAAAAGTGAAGGATTTTCTTGAGGGCAAAACCACACCTGATATGCCGGCTGTCGATGCGATGGCGAAATACCTCGGCGTCGCACTACCCGAAATCAATATCGTTGACTTCTTCAAGAGCGGCTATCTGCCCGAGACTATGGTGAATTTCCTGGCGCTTCTGGGCTTCAATCCCGGCGATAAGCGCGAGATTATGCAGCCCGACGAGCTAATCGCCTGCTTCGACATCTCACGTTTGACCAAGGCCAACAGCTTATTCGACCGCAAGAAGCTTCTCGCTTTCAATACCGAGCACATACACCATGCCGACGATGAAAAGCTCCTCCGGCACTTTAAGGATTACTTAAAGGCAGTCGAATCTTCGGTGATTGCCGCTGACGACCGGTTGCTTACAAAAATCATAAAGGCCTGCAAGGGTGCACGAACATTAGCTGATATCGAGCGAAAAAGCAGATTTCTCTTTTTAGCCAACGACCAAGTAAAGTATGATGACAAGGCAGTTGAGAAGGTCCTGTTAAAAAACGACGGCCTGGCTATACTGCGAACCGTCCGTGACAAACTTGCGGCGATGGAGCAATTTACTAAGGAAGCAATCGAAGATATGCTGCGTTCGTTAGCGGAAGAAAGACAGCTCGGCCTGGGCAAGGTCGCTCAACCGTTGCGTGTCGCTATATGCGGAACCACAATAAGCCCGCCGATTTTCGACTCCGTCGAAATGCTTGGAAGGGACAACACCCTGACCAGAATAGATACCGTGATAAAAAAAATTGGAACAAAAGCTCAAACTTAAAGGAATTTTAGCAAATGCCGTTATTAGTAACCGGCTCGATAGGAATTGACACCGTCAAGACGCCGTACGGCGTCAGCGAGAACTGTCTCGGCGGCTCGGCCGTCTATTTCAGTATGGCCGCCGGCTTCTTTTCACCCGTCCGGCTGGTAGGCGTTATCGGCTCGGACTGTCCCTTTGATTTGGCTAAAGTTTTCGCCGACAGAAACGTTGACCTGACGGGCCTGGAGGTAAGACAGCAAAGCAAAACCTTCCGCTGGGTCGGCTCATACTACAGCACTATGAATGAGGCCATCACGGAAAAGACGGAGTTAAACGTTCTCGATGAAGCGCCGCCGACCGTGCCCGATGCATATAAAGACAGCAAATTTGTATTTCTCGCCAACACCGCCCCTGCCCTCCAGCACCAGTTACTCGAGCAGATTGATAAGCCCGCCTTTGTGGCCGCTGATACGATGAACTGCTGGATTCACAGCCATCGGGGCGATTTGGAGACGCTGCTTAAAAGAATCGATTGCCTGATACTCAACGACGATGAGGCGAGGATGCTGGCCGGCACAAGTAATCTCGTAAGGGCGGGCAAAAAGGTTCTGGATATGGGCCCGGCCGTTGTGGTCATCAAAAAAGGTGAATCCGGCTCGATAGCATTCAGCGCCGCCGACGAGATTTTTATTTTGCCGGGCTATCCGGCCGCCGAAGTCAAAGACCCCACAGGCGCAGGCGACAGCTTCGCAGGCGGGTTTATGGGATACCTTGCTGAAAATAACAAAACCGATTTTGAAACGCTGAAAACAGCAATCGCTTACGGTACGGTGGTCGCCTCGTTCACAATTGCCGATTTCTCGCTGGCGGGATTAAGCTCGATAAGCAGAACCGATATTGACAGCAGATTGGAAACGTTACGAAAGCTGACACAATTTTAAGCGTCCCATTTTGGCCGGTTAATGATATAATGCGAGTGTTTATAGCGATAGATATTGGTGATAAAATCAGAAAACAGTTAGGCGATTTGCAGCAGCGGCTGATAGACGCCGCCGATATTAAGAAAAGCGATGCCAAGTGGGTAAAACCGGAGAATATACACCTGACGTTGAAGTTCCTCGGTGAAATCGAAGACGAAAGAGCAGTTGAGGTCTGTAACATAGCCAAGGACGTTGCCGGTAAACACAACAGCTTCGAGGTCAATATAGAGTCCGTGGGCTGTTTCGGCGGCAGAAGCGCCAGAATCTTATGGGTCGGCGCAGGCGAAAGAAACGACAATTTATTAGGGTTCCAGAAGGACCTTGAAAAGCAATTGGCCCTGGCGGGCTGGCCTAAAGAGACCAGAGAATTCTCCGGCCATCTGACTCTTTGCAGAATAAGAAACCCGAAGGCAGGGCTGAAGCTGGCGCAAATAAGCGAGGATTACAGGGATTTTAAACTCGGAACTATATCGGTCGATGCGGTCTCGGTTTACCAGAGCCGGTTGACACCGACCGGCCCTGTTTATACCCTGTTAGCTAATTACAAATTACAATAAAACGCAAAACTTAAATTTAAACTGTGGTTTTCAGCTTTTAGTTTTACGCTTTAAATTACTTTTAAGATTGGAGGGTAAAAATGGCAAGGCCCAAAAAAATTCAGACAACCGCAACTGACGAACCGACAGGCAAAGAAACCGCCCTGCAGCGTGTGATTGCGCAGATTGAAAAGCAATACGGCCAGGGTGCGATTATGCAGATGGATGAGCATAAATACGCCAAAATCAGCGGATTGCCCACCGGCTCACTGTCACTGGACATCGCCCTCGGCGGGACGGGAATACCACAAGGCAGGGTTACAGAACTGTTCGGGCCGGAATCCTCCGGCAAAACCACGCTGGCGCTTCACGTCATTGCAAACGCACAGCGCGCCGGCGGCACAGCCGCCTTCATCGACGCCGAGAACGCACTCGATACCACCTGGGCAAAACGGCTGGGTGTCGATGTCGCCGGCTTGTTAATCAGTCAGCCGGATACCGGAGAGCAGGCACTTGATATCACAGAGATGCTAATCAGGTCCAATTCAGTCGATGTTATAGTTATCGACTCGGTTGCCGCACTGACGCCCAAGGCGGAGATTGAGGGCCAGATGGGCGCCACCCACATAGGACTGCAGGCGAGATTGATGAGTCAGGCGATGAGAAAACTCAGCGCCATCATCAACAAGAGCAGAACCGCCCTTATCTTCATAAACCAAATCCGTATGAAAATCGGTGTGATGTTCGGCAACCCCGAAACCACACCCGGCGGAAGGGCACTGAAATTTTACAGCTCCATAAGAATCGACATAAGAAGACTGGCTTCCATAAAGGACAACACCGGCTTCGCCGGAAACAGGGTAAGGGCCAGGGTGGTAAAAAATAAAATCGCTCCACCCTTCCGAGAGGCGGAGTTCGACATTATGTTCGACAGCGGAATCAGCTACGAGGGCGATTTGCTCGACCTGGGCGTTGCCTGCGATGTAGTCGAAAGAAGCGGCGCCTGGCTAAACTACGGCGACCTCCGCCTCGGTCAGGGCAGGGAAAACGCCAAAAAATATCTGATTGAAAACAAAGACCTGTGCGAGGAGATAAAAAATAAAATCCTCATCGCCAAAGGCCTGATATGAGTCGTGAATCGAACGGCGAGATGCTAAGTGCGAAACAAATCAGAGATGGTTTTATAGATTTTTTCAAGCGCAAAGGCCACGAGCTTGTCCCCAGCTCACCCATCGTCCCCGCCAACGACCAGACCCTGCTCTTTGCCAACGCAGGAATGAACCAGTTCAAGGATATCTTCCTGGGATTGACACCGCCGGAATACCGCAGGGTCGTAAACACCCAGAAATGCCTGCGCGTAAGCGGCAAGCACAACGACCTTGAAGAAGTCGGCAAAGATACCTGCCATCACACCTTTTTCGAGATGCTGGGCAACTGGTCGTTCGACGATTATTTCAAAGAAGAGGCAATCCGGTGGGCATGGGAGCTGCTCACACAAACCTGGGACATTGACCCCGACCGGCTGTGGGCGACGGTCTTTGCAGGCGACCAGGCTGACGGCCTGCCAAAAGACGACGATGCGGCGAAGCTGTGGACGAAAGTAACTACCATTTCCGCCGACAGGGTTCTTGGCTTCGGGAAAAAGGATAATTTCTGGGAGATGGGTGAGACCGGCCCCTGCGGGCCCTGCAGCGAGATACACATCGACCTCGGCCCGGCGATGTGCGATAAGAAAGACGTCCCCGGCCACAAATGCGGCGTCAATAGCGGCTGCGGCCGGTTTATAGAGCTGTGGAATCTCGTCTTTATACAGTATAACCGCGCCGAGAACGGTAAACTCACCGAATTGCCCGCCAAATATGTTGACACCGGTGCAGGCCTCGAAAGAATTGCCGCCGTACTTCAGAAAAAAAACAGCAATTATGACACCGACCTGTTTATGCCCATAATCAATCACATCTGCAAAATCACCGGCCATAAATATACCTCCGAGCTGAACAACAAAATCGATAATGCCTTCAGGGTCATAGCCGACCATATTCGCGCGCTCACCCTTGCAATAACCGATGGCGCTGTGCCCTCTAATGAGGGCAGGGGCTATTGTGTTCGACGGATACTTCGCCGGGCCGCAAGGTTCGGCAGGGAGCTGGGGATGCACCGACCTTTTATCTACAAACTTGCCCCGACGGTCGCTGATTGCTTGGGCGATGCGTTTACCGAAATAAGAGAAAGGGCCGACTACGTATCGATGGTGATCGAATCTGAGGAGGAAAGTTTCGGCAGAACGCTCGACAGGGGCATCGAAATCTTCGCCGCCGCCGCCGAACGGGCTGCAGAAACCGCCGACAGGACAATCAACGGCGAAGACGCCTTTCAGCTTTACGATACCTACGGCTTCCCGCTCGATTTGACACAGCTTATGGCCGAAGAACGCCGGCTGAAAGTCGATACAGCCAAATTTAACGAACTGATGGAAGCCCAACGTGAACGCGCAAGGGCCGGGCAGAAGAACGTATTGTTGTCGGGATTAATCAAAGCCACCTCATCTGCATCAGGTAAGCTTACTGTTATCCCGGTAACCGAAGACATCCACAAATACCACGTCGATACCTGCGACGGCAAACTAATCGGCTTCATTGAAACAGGGGGCTTCAAAAACCAGGGACGCATTGAAGCCGGCACTGAGGCCGGCATCGTCCTTGACAAGACCTGTTTTTATGCCGAGGCTGGCGGCCAGGTCGGTGATTGCGGAACTATTAAGTCCTCAAACGGCCGATTTATCGTTGAGAATACAACAAAGATAGCTAACTGTGTCATTCATCAGGGCCGACTTGCCGAGGGTACATTTTCTGTCGGCGAGAAGGTAACGGCGACCGTCAGCAAAGACAGGGACGCAACGAAAAAAAATCACACTGCAACTCACCTGCTGCAATGGGCGCTGCAGCAGGTCCTCGGCAAATCTGTCGCACAGCAGGGAAGTCTCGTCTGCCCGGATTATTTAAGGTTTGACTTTACCTATCCGAAGGCCCTGACAGCCGAACAGATAAAAGATGTCGAGCTGCTGGTTAGAGAAAAAATCGCCGCAGATTTGCCCGTAACCTGTGCGGCAATGCCGAGAGACGAAGCGGAAAAGCTCGGTGCAATGGCGCTTTTCGGCGAGAAATACGGCAGCAGCGTCAGGGTGGTGGCTGTCGGCGCCGATGACGATAAAAAACTCGCACAGGCATTCAGCAAAGAGTTTTGCGGCGGCACCCATGTCGATAGAATCGGCTCCATCGGCAGCTTTAAGATAATCAGGGAAGAAAGCATCTCGGCTGGAGTGCGAAGAATTACCGCACTGACCGGTTCAGGACTGGCCAATTATCTCGAGCAGCGAAGCGATATCATCGATGAGCTTTCGGTGATGCTGAAGGTCCCCGCCAAAGATTTAGCTGACAGGGTCGGCAATCTCATAAAGGAAAATAAGAAACTCACCAAAGAGCTAAAGTCCGCCTTAAAACGCTCCGGCAGCGACACTATGGCCGAGGCAAAAAAGCTGCTCGAAAACTGCGAGAAAGCCAACGGCACGTCCATAATCGTCGGCAGGGTTTCGACAACTGCCGTTGAGCAGGTCAGGGCAGCTATCGATATGCTGAAGAAAAAGGCAAAATCGGCAGCCATTGTTCTGGGCCTTGACGATGAAGGCAAGGCAACGTTGCTGGCATCTGTTACAGGCGATTTGGTAAAAAAGGGTCTCAAGGCAACCGACATAGTTAAGCAAATCGCACCGGTAATTGATGGCGGCGGAGGCGGCAGAGACCAGATGGCACAGGCCGGTGGAGAAAAACCGGAAAAAATTGAAGATGCCCTCACCGAAGCTAAAAATTTCATAAAACAAAAACTGGCAAACAACTAACCACCCTTCCTAACCTCAATGCCCCGGAAGGGAGAACCGAAGGTGAATGAGCCGGAACCGCTAATCAGGTTTCGCTGCAAAAACTGCGGCCAGAAAATCCGCATTCCTAAAATCCACGCAGGTAAAAAGGGGAAATGCCCTAAATGCAGGAACATAGTTATCGTTCCACAAACGGGGGATACTACGCCGCTCGCAAGTCAAACTAAGCCCGACGGTCTGGAGACTGGTTCAAAGGATAACCTTCTGAACCCGCTTCTTTTTGATATTCCGCAAAAGAGCGAATTGGCAGACCAGCCGACCGCCCAAAAAGACATATCTGATGAAACTTTAGAAGACCTGCAAAAACTTGAGGAAAGAATGGGCATAGAGAAAGCTGAACCTGTTGCCAAGCGCAAACTGCCGTGGCCTATAGACATATTCTTATATCCCATAAGCATACCGGGCCTGATAAATCTTGCGATTATCATCGGAGCACCGCTCTTAGTTGGGATTGCAGCGAAGCTGCTCGGCCCATTCGCTTTAGCACTGGCAATTCCAAGTATAATTATAAATATTGTCATTGGCTTATATATGTATTGGTACTTTGCCGAGTGCATCCATGACAGCGCTATGGGTGGACTGCGTGCACCGGAGACATTAGCTGCCAGCCCCGATTTGGGTGATTTGTTCTCCCAAACGCTAAACATAGTTGGCTGTCTTATTCTTTTCCTGGGGCCGGTTATGTTTTATTCCTTCTTTACCCAAAAAACTGATACAATTTTCTGGATTTTGTTGGGTTATGGTATTTTCTTTTTTCCGATGGGATTATTGGCTGTTATTATGTTTGACTCCGGTTCCGCCTTTAGCCCTGTTTTGTTGATTGGTTCTATATCCAGTGTATTTTTTCAGTATTGCGGATTAGTTCTGCTCTTTTGTGGTGTTGCATTAATTGCTAAAAGCGTACCCGACATGCAGCAATCACAGATTTGGGGGGCCATTCTTCATTGTGTCCGCATTTATCTCGCAATGGTAGTAGCTCATCTGTTGGGGCGGTTCTACTGGAAATACCAGGAAAAGCTCAACTGGGAGGTTTAGTTTTTGGGTTAAGTTTAATCCTGCTGTCGGATTTTTATGCTCTTTGCGTGAGCATCGAGACCCTCGGCTTCAGCTAAGCGGATAATATCATCGGCACTTTCAGCCAATTTCTTCTTATCGTATTCGATAATGCTGGTTGACTTGATAAAATCATTGGCCGTTAAGCCGCTGAAAAACTTCGCAGTCATCCCTGTCGGCAGCGTATGGCTCGGCCCAGCCCAGTAATCACCGACCGCTACCGGCGAATAATCACCGATAAATATAGCACCAGCATTTTCAATTTTGTCAGCGATTGACTTACTTTCATCGCCGCATTGAATCTCTAAGTGTTCCGCCGCAAATTCGTTTGCCTCTGCAATCGCCTCATCCATATCCTCAAACACGGCAATTCCCCCGTATTCCTTCAAGCACCCAATGGCTTCTTTGCTCCTGTCTAATTGTTTTACTTGTTTCTTAAGTTCATTGAGAACTTTTTCAGCAAGTCCCTGTGAATCGGTAAATACAACTGCGCTTCCCGGTGCATGCTCCGCCTGGCTTAGCATATCCGCTGCCACCCACGCAGGATTTGCACTATCGTTGGCTATTATCAACACTTCACTCGGCCCTGCTATCGAATCAATATCAACAATCCCAAAAACCTCCCGCTTGGCTGTCTGCACCCATTGATTACCCGGACCCACAATTTTATCAACCCTGAGAATAATATCATCTGTTCCAAATGCCATAGCCGCTACCGCCTGCGCACCACCGATACGATAGACCTCATCAATTCCCAGTTCACAACATGCCGCCAGAATTACCGGATGAATACTACCCTTATATCTCGGCGGCGAGACCACCACGATCCGCTCCACTCCCGCTACCTGCGCCGGAACCGCCGTCATTACCACTGTAGAAGGCAGGGCAACCGCCGCCCCGGGAACACAGATACCCACATTTTTTATTGGTGTATATCGTATCCCAGGATGCCTCAACAAACTAGGATTATTGCCAATAAAGATCTCTTCCTGGTATTTTTTGACATTGGCGATTGCTTGGCGAATGGATGCCAAAAGCTTATTGTTAATTTGACTGTGGGCCTTTTTCAAATCTTTATCGCTTACCCGAAACTGCGCGGGTGTTAGCTTAACCCCATCAAATCTCTCTGTATATTGCGTTATTGCTTCGTCCCCACGTTTCTTGACCTCCCTAATAATATCGACTACCTCCCCAAGGCTGTTGTCACCGACCAGAAACCTTGCCGCTCGCATTATTTTAAAACGAATCCTGTTTAGTCTATCGTTGAAGCCCGGCCGTCCATACGAAACAAGAATTTTGTCGAGCTCGTCGCTCAAAGGCTATCTCCCTTAAAAATCAAAAACTCAAAATTAAAAATTGCCGTGGCTGTAAACCCGTATCGCCCGCTGCAAAAGCAGATAGTTCTCGCCTTCATATCTCGTAACGATTCCCGCCACCTTAAATCGCACCGGCTCCGGCTCAGCTAACTGTTGTCTCTCGGTGCGCTCCAATACCTCACAGGCCGATAGCTTAACAAAAACCCCCGGCACATTTCGCCCGAGACCGTCAAAAACAAATTCGGTTTCATCTCCCGTCTCGCGAATAAAGCCGGTTCTATCAGCCAGAATACAATCCGTCTTCAACTCCAGGCTCTTTTGCAGCCGCTGCGGCTGGATAATCTTCCTCGTCTGCAGCTTAGCTATTATCTCCTCAGGCAGGGCTAATACGTCATTCGGCTCATTGATGGTTAGCTGTGTCTCCGGCTGCTGTCGCTTTTGCGGTTGTTCAGACCGCGCCTGTGTCGTCTCACCCACGGCCAAAAAATATATCGGGAATATGAAATTTTTGTCCCTGTATTTTGTAACTTTGCCCCACAGCCGATAACCTGAGGCGGGCCGTTTCCCCGCATCTGCGATTATTTTTTCCAGTGTCGACGACGGCAAAAGCTCTATCTTCTCACCGGCCCTGATTCGGCCGGTGCCGTCGCTTACCTCCGAGTCGAATTCAAAGAGCCATTTGTTGCTGTCACCTCCGGTCAACCTCTGCTCGTTGCTGGCGGGGGCCAATTTGCCATCGACGCCGGCCAGAACAAAACCGTCCCGCAATAGATTTTTGCCGGCTGAACCTGCGCCAATCACAGCGGTAATTATAAAAAGTGCTAAAACCAAAATCGTCAGTTTTTTATCCATAAAACAATAGCTATCGAAATCAAATACCGCCTGTCAAAATGTCTCTGACCTCACTCGCCCCGGCAGCCAATCGTATATGCCGGCTGCTGTCGGGGTCGTCGGTCTTAACTAAATCAACCAGCGGCTCCCAGAATCCGCCTACAAGTATAATCGGCTTATCCTTGTTTAGAAACCCCTTGTTTTTTAATTCCCACACCAAAGCCAATTCCAGCAGCGTCCCTGTTCCGCCCGGCAAAACGACATAACCATCCGCCGACTTTATCAGCGTATCGAGCCGTTCTTCAAGTGATTCGGTAACAACCTCACGAGTAATATATTCATTGGCTGCTGCCTTAAAAGCCAAGCACGTAACGCCGATAACCTCACCGCCGGCCTCTGCCGCTCCTTTAGCCGCCGCCAGCATTGTCCCGCCGTATCCGCCGTTGGCAATTACAAAACCCGCCCCGGCCAGGACTTTGCCCGTCTCGTAAGCTAACTCATAAGCGGTATCGCCGGGCTTTGCCCTGCCCGTGCCGAAGATGGTTATTGTTTTTTCGCCCATCGCTTTTTACGTTGTCTTTTTGCGGCTGTAGTTCAGCAATCCCGCGGAGAGCAAAATTTTTCTCTCTCTTTTAGAGAGAGCTAATTTCCCGACAAATTCAAATGAGGCGGTCTTGTCGATAATCTTAACTTCATCGCTATTTTTTATGGCGTCGAGCAGGTTGTCGATTTGCAGTCGGTCGTCCGGCTTGATTTTGTCGTAGTCAGCCGGCTCGGCGAATTCTATCGGCACGATACAGAAGTTAATCAGGTTCGCCCTGTGGATTCGTTCGATACTTTTCGCAATCACCACACGCACGCCGAGATACATCGGGCAAAGTGCAGCGTGCTCTCTCGATGAGCCCTGCCCGTAGCTTTCACCGGCGACAATAACACCGGCAACGCCCTTTTGTTTTAACTCAAGTGCCCGCTCGGCAAACGTCGGCTCACCTTCCTCGTTAAAACAATTAAAGACCACCTTTGCATATTCCGGCACATTTGAACGCAGCTTCAGAAAAACTCCCGCCGGCATAATATGGTCGGTGGTTATCTTATCGCCGCACTTAATCAAAACCCGCCCCTGCAATTTCCTCTGCAGTGCCGAAGGTGCCTGCGGCACAACAATCGTTGGCCCACGCAAAATTTCAACCTTCGCCGCTTCTTCTTCGCTCAAGGGTTTTTCTATCATATCGTCGTTGACGATAAACTCGTCCGGCAGTTCGATTTTTGGATATTCTATCCCGAACAGTTTCGGCAGCTCGTGAGGGTCGGTAATCCAGCCGGTCAGTGCCGATGCCGCCGCTGTCTCTGGGCTGACTAAATAAACCCGGTCGTTCGGCGTTCCGCTTCGAGCGGGAAAATTCCTATTGAAAGTTCGCACGCTCACCACACCATCCGCCGGCGAAAAACCCTGGCCGATGCACGGGCCGCAGCCGCATTCTAAAATCCTCGCACCCGCTGAAATTATGTCCGCCAGCGCCCCGTTCTCCGCCAACATACTCAAGACCTCTCGACTGCCCGGCGCAACCGCAAATTCAACCATATTATTTATGCGCTTGCCCTTTAATACCTTCGCTACAACCATCAAATCGGCAAAACTCGAATTTGTGCAGCTGCCTACCACCACCTGCCCTATTTGAACGCCGGCAATCTCGGCAACGGTTTTGACATTGTCCGGCGAAGACGGACAGGCCGCCATCGGCTCAACCTCGCCCAGGTTCACCTCGATAACACGGTCGTATCCGGCATCTGCATCCGCCGCCAACTCATGGTAATCTTTCTCTCGCTTCTGGGCCGCTAAAAATCGTCTGGTCTGCTCATCGCTGGGAAAAATGCTCGTCGTTACGCCTAACTCCGCTCCCATATTCGTTATCGTCGCACGCTGCGGCACCGACAAGCTCGAAACCCCTTCGCCAAAATACTCAACCACCCAGCCCACATTACCTCTTGTCGAAAGCTGACCGAGCAGTCGAAGAATAACGTCCTTTGCTGCCACCCAATCGTTCAATTTTCCGGTAAGCTTGACGCCGAGCACCTTCGGACAGGTCAGGTAGAATGGCCCGCCTGCCATAGCCGCCGCCACATCCAGTCCGCCTGCCCCGATGGCTAAGGCCCCGATGCCACCCCCTGTCGGCGTATGCGAATCGCTGCCTAACAGCGTTGTGCCGGGCCTGCCAAAACGCTCTAAATGGACCTGATGGCAAATCCCATTACCCGCCCGTGAATGATATACCCCTGATTTGGCGGCTATCGTCTGCAGATACAAATGGTCGTTATGGCTCTCAGGGCCAAACCCGGCTGTATTGTGGTCAATATAGCTCACCGACAGGCCGGTTCTAACCCTGCCGACCCCCAGCGACTCAAACAGTAAAAACGCCGTCGTTCCGGTGGCATCCTGCGTAAGCGTCTGGTCAATCCGAATGCCAATCTCGCTACCGGCGGCGATTTTGCCGTCAACTAAATGCCGCAAAAGTATCTTGTAGGTAAGTGTCTGCCCCAACCTTATACTCCCTGATATTCGCCGTATTAAAGCAGACAATCTAACATAAATGCCCGACAAAGACAAAACAAATTAACTACGGCCAACGCCGGCATTCGCCGGGTGATTTTTTAATTCTTGTTTTCTGTCCCTTGCGGACCTTGCGGTAAAAGTAAACAAGCGGCCCTGTGTTCAATTGCACAAGGCCGCCTGTAACAAGTCAATCAAAAGTCAATCTTACTCGGAAGCGTCGTCATTCACCAGGAAGGCATCATTTTCGTCCAGCGGCCCAATCGTAGGGGTGGCGGGGGGGACTAATTTGGTCTGCCATTGAGTAGGATTAAGAACACCCTGCCTATCCTCATCTGATGGGGGCCTGGTGGACCAGTACGTCCAGATGTTATCGCTCTGAATACCGACGGTGGGGCGTCTCTCGAAGCTAACGTGGCCGTCATTAAACAGGACATTTTGCCCCTCACGCTGGTGCGATGCCGAATTGGTCACCATCTCTATGTCCACTAATTGAACATCGACCAACTTTGGCATGTTGTCGGGGTTTTCTGGATCCCAGCGGTAATCAGCTTTATCGTCAGATAAAGGGCTTCTGTCCGCACAGAGGGGACTGGCGGGATTACTTATCGAGTTGATGGCGTAGTTTGTAATGGTACCGGTAAACGAACTAGTAAAGTTGTAAGGCATATGATAGGAGTAGCTGCAATACATACCCGGCATGACAGCGTCACCCGCTGCGTTGCTGCCGAAATCCCAGCCGTCCTCAACCTCAAACCCTGGTGGAGCCAGGGGTTGTCCATCAGAGACCCTGAATTCGCTGGTGCCCCTGTCGCCGCTACAGACAAACTGCTTCGCATTCATCTCGGCGTACTTAATCAGATAGTAAAAGCTGGACGTAATGGTTGCCTCCTTTGTGGGAAAGCCACTAAAAGCCAGATCTTCCGTAGGTGCTATCCACTCGAGTATAAGTCCGCCGCTGGCCCACGCAGATCCTCTACCCCCTGCGCGGGGATATTCCCCATTGTTGTCGTTGCCATAGAGCATCATTGACTTGCCGATTCCCGCCAGGTTCGTCCCGCAGACCATTCGAGCGGCAATCTGCCTCACCTTGGCCAGGGTGGGCATCAGAATCCCCATCAGCAGGGCTATGATAGCAATCACTACCAGCAGCTCAATTAATGTAAATCCTTTCTTCTTCATCGTTTTCTCCTTTCACAAATCTTTGAGATTCGCACAGCCGGCTGCTCTTAAGTCCGCATTTCTTTAATAACGATGCAGCCAAATTATTGCTGCATTAGAGACCTAAAACACCGCTTTTCTGCGAATCTCCTTGTTAAATTTACTGTTTTTTGCTTAAGAACAGCCGGTTCAAGCCCAAAAAACCGGGTTTTATCGCTAAAGTCTCAAGTAATCGGCTCCTCTACGCTCAAATCCATCGTCAACTCAAAACTGTAAACCGAACTAAGCAGCAGGATTTATTTTTGGCAGGCAGGTTTGAGGTATGATGTGACAGTTAAGTATGATAGCATTTCCAAATTATGATAAGCTTTTTAAACCTGCCTATCTTTATTGTAGATAATAACACAAGATAGCGCCATTGTCAATAAAATTTCGTCAAATTCTCTTAAATTCTTGAAAATTTTTGCAATATGTTTAGTATTGCCTTGCAGATGGAACCGCGTGTATGATTAGTGAAAAAGCCCCTGAAAACGTCGAAAAACTACTAAAAAAGCACAATCAGAGCCATCTTTTGTCGTTCTGGGAGCGGCTGGACCCCATCCAGAGGCGGAATCTGCTTGCTCAAATCGACCAGCTTGACTTCTCGAAGATAGACGAGTGGGTGGCAAATTTCGTCAAAAAATCCGAATCTATTGCTCTGCCTGCCGATTTAGCCCCCGCACCATTCTACAGCCCCCAGCCAACCGATACAGCTCAGAGGCACAAATACGCCCGGGCCAGGGATTTGGGCAGCCAGTTAATATCAACTGGCAAGGTTGCCGCCTTCACCGTCGCAGGTGGACAGGCAACCCGGCTCGGATTCGACGGACCAAAGGGTAATCTGCCAATCAGCCCTGTCAAAAACAAGACACTATTTCAGCTCTTTGCAGAAGCCATCACCGCCGGCTCGCAAAAATACCACGCCGTCTGTTCCTGGTATGTTATGACCAGCCCTTCGAACCACGCCGAGACCGAGGAAATCTTCCGCTCGAATGATTATTACGGGCTAAAGAAAAGCGATGTCTTTATATTCCAGCAGGGCACGCTGCCCAATTTCAGTTTCGACGGGGAAATCCTCCTCGCCGGGCCCGACAGGATAAGCTGTTCGCCGGACGGCCACGGCGGAAGCATAAAGGCGCTTTACCAAAGCGGCGCACTCGAGGATATGAACAAACGCGGCGTAGAACTTATCAGCTATTTCCAGGTCGATAATCCTCTCGTAAACATCTTCGACCCGCTCTTTATCGGCCTGCACGCCCTCGATGGGGCAGAGATGTCCTCGAAGGCCGTAGTGAAAACCAGACCCGAAGAAAAGGTCGGCGTGTTTTGTTTAGTTGACGGCAAGGTAGCCGTCATCGAATACAGCGATTTACCTAAAGAATTGGCTGAGAAACGAAATCCCGACGGTTCGCTTCTCTTCCGGCTGGGCAGTATCGCCATCCACATTATAAATACTGGCCTCGTTGAAAAACTAAACGCCGGCGGCTTTTCCCTGCCTCTGCACAGGGCCGTAAAAAAAATCCCGCACATAGACCGGCAGGCAAGTCTCATCGACCCTCTCGAACCAAACGGCATAAAGCTCGAAACCTTCATCTTTGACGCCCTGCCGTTGGCCTCAAGGTCAATAATCTTGCAGACGGAAAGGAGCGAAGAGTTTGCCCCCGTCAAGAATGCCGCCGGCGCCGACAGCCCCGATACCGCAAGGCAGATGATGATTGCCCGCGCAGCCGATTGGCTCGAATCAGCCGGCTGCACCGTACCCAAAAAACCCGATGGCTCAATCAATGCGACGCTGGAAATCGCTGCCGGCTTCGCGCTGGAAAAAGATGATGTAAAAACAAAATTAACACAAATACCCCAAATTAAACCGAAGGATAAAATTTATCTGTCCTGATTGCAATTTCATAAGGAGAAGTCGAATGTCTCCCAAGCACAGCAAAATTTCACGCCGTGAGTTTCTGTCCCTCGGAACCCTCACCGCTGCTGGTGTCATCGCCGCCGGAACCGGCAAGCTGGCCTCCTCTGCCGGCCCAAAAAAAGCTTCCGCCCAAAAAGCCCAAAACACTATCCGCGTATCCGCCTGTCAAATACTGACCTATGCGGACGTAGAAAAAAGCACTCAAAAAATCCTTAAATGGATAGAAGCTGCCTCCAAAGAAAATGCAGATGTAGTTTCTTTCCCTGAAGCGACTCTGTGTGGTTATCAATGCGACGCCGAATACTGGAAAAAAGCCAATCCGAAGGACTTCAAAAACGGAGAAGCCAAAGTCATCGAGGCATCCCGCCGGCTGAATATCGCCGTAATACTTGGAACAGCCCACTGGCAGAACGACCGGCTTTACAATGGGCTTCTGGTCATTGACAAAGGTGGTAAAGTCCGCGGAAGATACGCCAAAACACATTTGGCGGAAAAGTGGCCCGTCCCCGGAAAACTGCTGCCGATTTATACCGTTGCCGGCGTAAAATCCTGCTTTATCATTTGTCACGACGTCCGCTATCCCGAGCTTGTCCGTCTGCCCGCAGCCGCCGGCGCACAGGTATGCTACTTCTGCAGTTGCGAGAGCGGACTGGTCAGCGAATACAAGCTCTCCGCCTACCGTGCTATGCCCATAGCCCGCGCCACGGAAAACACCATCTATTGCGTTATGGCTAACGCCCCCGCAGACCCTGAAAATATGCACTCACCCTCACAGTCTCACGGCAACAGCAAAATCATCCATCCCGACGGAAATGTGCTCGAAGAGGCCGGCTTTTTCGAGGAAAAGCTTGTTACCGCAACAATTGACATTGACAAAGCGACCCGCAAAATTGCCAAACGCGCATCCGAAGATGATACTATCCTCAAGGACTGGATGAATCAAGGCGTCAAACTTGTTAAAAACTTCGATTAAACTGCAAGCTCCGCAACATTAAATTATCAGCATCGCATCACCGTAAGAATAAAAGCGGTATCGTTGCTCAATGGCATACCGGTACGCCGCGATGGTTTTCTCCAGACCACCAAACGCAGCAACCAGCGCAAGCAGCGAAGATTTCGGCAGGTGGAAATTCGTTATCATAGCATCGATTATCTTGAATCTATAGCCGGGTTTGATAAACAAACCCGTTTCACCGCTAACCGCCTCGACACCCGAACCGCCTGCCGCCGTCTCCAGCGCACGCACCGATGTTGTGCCGACAGCGATTATTCGTCCGCTCTTCCTTTTGGCCGTGTTTATTATTCGGGCGTTTTCTTCATCAACGCTGAACCGTTCGCTGTGGATTTCGTGCCCCTCCAGGTCATCTGCGGCTATCGGCTTAAATGTCCCCGGCCCTACGTGCAGCGTTATATACGCAAAGTTCACTTGCTTGGCTTTCAGTTGTTCGATTAGCTCCTCGGTAAAATGCAGCCCCGCCGTCGGCGCCGCCACCGCACCATTATGCCGCGCATAAACCGTTTGATACCGCCGGCTGTCTATCGCCGCCTCGATGAGGTTATCGCCTCGTTTAATATACGGCGGCAGCGGTGGAAAACCGATTTTCTCAAGGATAGTCCCGGCATCTGCATCCATTTCTATCTTCAGCCGGCATATACCCTCATCCTTCCGCAGTACTGTCGCCCGACAAAAATCCCTTTTTTCTCTGTCTTTTAGATAAATGCCCTCACCCTGCTTTACTCTACGGGCGCCTTTCAGCATCACCGTCCAGACAGACCCTTCACTCTCAGCCAGAAACAGCCCTTCAACTTTACCTCCACTGGCTCGATGCGCGAAAAAACGGGCGGGCAAAACCTTCGTATCGTTAAGAACAAGACAATCGCCGCCCAGAAGGAAATCACCGAGTCGGCTAAATCGGCTGTCCACAAGCTCCCCACTACGGCGCTTAAAAACCAGCAATCTCGAATCG
>Ga0315533_1001263_pt1 | contig 19670 bp, 18 predicted proteins | sample SalMarSW160130MG_FD_203081 | JGI IMG/M metagenome (GOLD analysis project Ga0315533, IMG submission 203081) | Salt marsh sediment microbial communities from the Plum Island Ecosystem LTER, Massachusetts, United States - Salt Marsh Sediment SW1601-30 ... | reverse complement strand
GGTGGAAAATCCGGTGATTTCCCGCTTAAAGAATTAATACAATATCGAGCATTAACAGGACAAATAATTACACATACGCCGCATCCATCACATTTTTCGGTATCAATATCAATATGCAAGTCTTTTTTCTCCGCATCTCCCCCCTCAAATAGCTCATTTAATTTATCCAACTTTTGTTTATATTTAGGTTTCAAAAGTGGAGGGCAATCTTTTGGGTTTTTATCACCCTTAACCAATGCTAATGCAAATGCCATGCATGTAGGCAAACCACATTCCTTACAATTAGTTTTTGGCAATAATTTGTAAATATCCATAAAGTTTAGTTGTGGCATTTTCTCTATTTAACGAAAACGTTTTTTAAGATTAAAAATTTTGGAAAATATTTTATAAATGGATTTATTATTCTCTTTAATAAGATAAAGAATTTAATAGATTAATTTTTAATAATATCCTTAGTAAATTTTTTAAATTAAAATTTATAAGTTGAAATTCTATGACTAAGAATAAAAAAGAAAAAGAAACCAAGAAAGAAGGAAAGAAAGAGAAAAAAGAGAAGAAAGAGAAAAAAGAGAAGAAAGAGAAAAAAGAACAAAAAGAAGAAAAGGTCGAAACCAAAAAATCTTCAGATAAGGTTTACAAGCGTATTGAAGTCGACTTTTGGAAAACTTCTGCTCATGTGAGCGAGTTAGGACTCCATAAAGATTTAAAGTATTCGGCTAAATCTAGATATTTTACAGATAAATATGAAATCGAAGGAGATATTACTATTGATGGAAATTCAGATAAAAGACAAGTAATTGCATATAATGAGGAGTCTTGGAAAGAAAAAAATCTAGAAGATCGTGATTTAAAGATAAGAACATTTACCCCTATCAAAGAAGGTAAAGGTGGAAATTTTACAGGCGGAATTGAAATCAGTACAGCAGAATCCTTGATCCAATCATATCACATAAAAGGTGATCCAGGTATTATTTTAATTGTTAATTTACCTCAGAATAAAAATTTATATAGAATTATAAGATCGAGAAGATTAAAAGGATGGAAATTTGCTTTTCCGTTACTTCCAGAGAAAGATGATGAGTCATTAAGAGTTTTTGAAATTAAAGGGAAAGTTGGGTTGGGTCTTGATTTCGAAGTCACTGAAAAAGAAAAAAAGATCGCTGATATTGATGGAAAAAAGCTTAATCTTGGTGGGAAATGGGAGATAGAAATTTATGATGAAGAATTAAGCAAAAATAGGACTTTGTCGAAAATTCTCACCTTATTTGCGTGTGCTTGTAAATTTCTCGAAGCAGGCGAAAAAACAGTAAAAGAACTTTTTAAAAAATTTGATGACCCTAAATCTGATTTTAAATATTTCCCAGATAAAGAAGAGCTCGACCTCTTTAAGAATCCTAGAAGACTTAAAGCATAAATAACTTAAATTCTATTTTTTTTTCATATTTTATGAAAAATAAGTTTAATCAATTAATTTTAATTAAATAATACTCATTTTAAAAATTTTAAAAAAATAAAGTAATTAAGAGGAAATGCTATGGTAAAAACAATGAATCCTAAAGAAATAGAGTTCTTAAATCGATTTACGCAAAAAATGGCACAAGTCCATCAAAATCCAAATCAAAGTATTGGTATCCGCATTGAACAATTAACGAAGGAGAAACCGAAAGACATAGCCTTATATTTTCAGGATAATTCTTGGACTTGGCAAGATTTTAATGAAGAAAGCAATAGAATCGCTAATTATTTTCTAAATTTAGGGTTAAAACACCACGACACCGTCGCAATAATGTTGGAGAATTCTCCAGAATATCTCTTTTTTGCAACTGGGATAAATAAAATTCAAGGAATTAGTGCATTAATCAATGTTAATCAAAAAAAGCAAGCCTTAACTCATGCCTTTAATATTGTTGAACCAAAGTGGATTATTATTGATGGAGATAGCTTATCATCATTTAATGAGATAGTTGATAAACTTCCTCATAATAATGAGCAAATCTTTGTTGTCAATAATGCTCAAAATATTAAACATGATTTTATTGAGTTACCGAAAGAACTTGAGTTGGTTTCCAAGAATAATCCTAATACCACTTTTAACTCATTTGTGCGAGAAACTGTATATTATATGTTTACCTCAGGCACAACAGGACTTCCTAAAGCAGTAATTATGCAAGGTTTTAAATTATACACTCAAGGATATATATTAGGCTTCGCTTTGGCTCAAGTAGATTCTCATGACATCGTCTATATTGCAATGCCTTTATATCACAATGTTCCAATAGGAATCGCTTGGATGACAGCGATTCTTGCAGGTGCAGCGACGGCATTAAGAAAACGTTTTTCTGCATCTGAATTCTGGAAAGATGTCCAAAAATATCAAGCAACTTTTGTAACATATGTAGGAGAAATGCCTCGATACCTTCTCAATCAACCCCCTTCTGAATATGAAATGATTCAAAAGCAGAAAAAAACACTTAAAAAAATGCTGGGACTAGGACTTCGAAAAGAAATTTGGGAACAATTTCAGTCTCGTTTCCAAATTGAACATATTTATGAATTCTATGGTTTAACTGAGGGTCATCGATCATTATATAATGTGGAGGAAGTTCCTGGAATGATTGGGCGTAATAATCAAGGAGGGCTTGAATTAGCGAAAGTTAACCCAGAAACAGGCGAACTCTATAAAAATGAAAGGGGTTTTTGTGTAAAATGCAAACTTGGAGATATTGGAATGGCTCTGATTAAAATAGATAAAAAAACATTTTTTACAGGATATAAAGATATAGAAAAAACTCAAAAGAGAATATTACATAACGTTTTTAAAAAGAATGATAAATTTTTCAATACAAGTGATATGTTAAAGCTGCATGAAGATCTCTGGGTGTCTTTCGCTGATAGATATGGAGACACATTTCGATGGAAAGGGGAAAATGTTTCCACTTTAGAGATTGAAGCAATTTTAAACTCCTATAAAGCAATATATATGTCTGCTGTTTATGGTGTAGGAATTTCTAATACGGAAGGGAAGGCAGGCATGGCAGCTATCAATTTAAATCCGTCAATTAATTTTGAAATTGATGATTTTTCCCGATTCGTTGTCGAAGTATTACCAAGTTATTCTATCCCCAGATTTTTTAGGTTTTGTGATGAACTTGAAACTACTGGACCAGAAAAAATAAAAAAAACAGATCTCCGAAAAGAAGCATATAATATTGAAATAATTAAAGATCCACTTTTTTTCTGGGATTCAAAGAAGAAGCAATATATGACACTCAACAATTCTGTATATCAAAAAATAAAGGAAGGAAAAATAAAATTTTAGAATTTGATTTTTCAATCAATAACATATAATATAATCTGATAAAAAGAGAGATAGATAAATTTCAAAGAAATTCTAAAATAGAACTAAAGGAATTAATGATCTTATAGGGTTTTATTAACATTTCTGAGGGTGTTATAGATTGGCTTTTCCCAGTTTTTACTAACACACCTTTAATACCAGCATTGTTTGCTCCTTGGATATCAGATTCAAGGTCATCACCAATGACAATAGTTTTATTTGCAGTAAGATTAATTTTTTTTAAAGCATTATTGAAATAGTCTGCCGAGGGTTTCCCAAATATTCTTGGAGTAACATTGGTTGCATTGGCGATCATTTGCACGAAAGAACCTGTATCAATAACCGGCTCACCATTACGATCAAGATAATATCGATTTCCCTGTGTTCCCAGAAGTTTTGCACCCTTTAATACATATTTAAATGCTTCATTGAGCCGATCAACACTCCAATCATCATGAAAATCACTTATAATAACAAAATCAGCTTTTTCAGAGCCTTTAACCTGAGTAATATCATGAAATTCCATTTCAACTTCTTTTGTAGTCACCAAATAAGATTTTTTATTGGGAAAATTTGATAAAAATTCCTTTAAAGCAATAATGGGCGTAAAAACTTCTTCATCTTTAATATTAAACCCATATTCTTGAAGGGTTTTTATTACTGTTCGTGGTGATTTACTGTCTGTATTCGTTAAAAAAATAAGTTTAATGCCAGTATCACGAAGTCTGGAGACGGTTTCTATTGCTCCTGGAATTGGGGTTCCTTTAAAATATAGTGTTCCATCTATATCTGTTAATATTCCCTTGACAAAATCAAGTTCCCTATTATTTTTTTTCATAATAAGTCAATAATTATTATATTAATTTAGCTTGATTTCTGATATGATTAATTTTAAATAAGAAACAGAAATAAAAAAAAGAGAGTGAAATTTTATATTTTTATGTTATGTTTATTTCGACTTCAGTAGATTTATTTTAAGAACTTTCAGACGTTTCATATCCTTTTATTATAATCATCACTGCACTTCCAATTGCCCCACCTAATGCACCAAACAAAGTTCCAACCAGCAAAACAATAATAAAAATTAACCAGCCAAACCCGGGTCCAATAAGAAGCGCTCCAAATTGATCCATCAACGTGTAAGCATTAATTGTTACCATGCCGTAGATCATAATTATTAGCCAACAAACACATACACCTGCAGCACCGCTTAAAGTTCCCTTCTTCATTGTTCGATTCAATAATCCAGCTAGTATTCCAGCAATAAGAACCAAGTGCCACAATGGAATTAAGCTTAAAATCCCAGCAAGAACTGCACCAACTAAGATACTTAATAAAAAGTATTTTTCTTTTTCAATTATTTCCAAATTTAAGCACCTCCTTCTGTAAAATATATTCTTGATTCTATAGAACTCGTTGGAAAGTTAGTGGGAGTGTTTGTAAAATATTGTACATGATACTTTCCAAGAAGAAACAAATTCTCCACTTGATCCGAATAATGTTTACTATTAGAATGACCACTTTGTCCCGATGGAATTACACTAATTGTATTATTTAAATTACTGAAGTCCACAATTAATCTCTCTGATGATCCACCTCTTGCTCTTCCAACTCCAGTTCTAATGTTTACTCCAGAGGGAGTTATACAGTCTCCACTTCCAGACCATTCAAAAGGACCTACACTTAACGCTTCTAATCCAGTTAAATGACCATAGTAAACTGTATGGATATCTCCCCACCTCCATGATGTAGGATCGCTTGAATCATAGAAGTTTTCGAGCCAGTCAATTGTGTCATCTAAGGCAGTTAGAATGATATTATCCCGGTTTTCAATAGCTGATGTGCTTATATTATCAAACCAATGAGAATTTGGAACTTCTCTCATTAAATACTCTAATACATTTAAACCTGGTCCACTGGCAGCTTTATATGCTTCAATTTCATCATCAAAAGTATAATCATCGAAATAGTCTCTCCATTTTCTATAAATGGTTGGAGCACTGAGATCTTTATCCATAACATATTTCCAATCTTTTAAAATCGTTAGAACCCCATTAATTTGAGTGTCAGATGGATTAGAACCATATTTAGTCTCAATTGCATTTATTAGATAAGGAGTAAATGCTTGAGCAGAGCTTGAATTAAAATCCATTTGAATTTCAATCATTTTTTCTACGCTAACAGTCCCATCAGGAGCTTTACTTAGCAATTCATTAATTCTTCTGGCTCTGTAACCATCAGAATATGAATTTTGTAAGAAATATTCAATATAATCAGGACCAGTAGCTATTTGATTTGCACTTGCTAAATAATGCTGAGAAGGGTCTGTTGTATTCGGTAATTTATCGAATGGAATATATCCAGTCCATTCTCCCTCACCCGCGGAACCATTGTAAGGGAAGGTTCCATTTCCTACTCTAATAGGAACTAAACCTGTTGGACGGATCGCTATGTGGCCATCAACATCCGCGTAGACCATATTTTGAGCAGGATTATCAAAATATGCTGATGCTTCATCAAATTCCGCTCTATTATGTGCATGACTAAAACCATAAAGAGCTAAAAACTCAAGAGTCACATTATTTGCAGTCCATCTAGGCGCTAATACAACATCTCCAAAAGCTTCTGTAATACTACTACCAAGAAAATCATTTAAAACAGGTCCATGGACTGTTTCTTTTACTGTAAATTCTTCTGGATCTTGCCCTTTAACGTTGATGGAATAACTTCTTGTTGTATAAGCAGTCGATGTACCATCGTAAATATAATGATCTTCATCGATTGAATTATAATAATACCAGTCCATAACATCATATGCAACATTCGTAAATCCCCATGCAACATGTTCGTTATGTCCTACAATGGGTACATTTACACCGGCCAGAGTGAAACAGTAAATATTCAAATCGGTATCGGAGGAGACTAAATGAGCCTCATACCAAATACCTGGCATATTCCATGCTAAATGCATATCATTGCAGAGTATTGGTTTCCCAGTATTACTTAGTGTCCCATCTACAACCCAATTATTTGAACCTATTAGGTTTTCATTCTGTAATTCAATTAAATCTCTTTGTGAATCAATTTTTTTTATTTCAGTTAAAAAATTCGAATATACAGAGCTCATCGAAGGACTTGGAGTATATCCTGTCCAAAAACCGCCAGGAGGAGCATCATACTCGCCATAATTTGGACAAACTGGGATTTGATAAGGTGTAGGTAAACCGAAAATCTCAGTATAATTAATAGCACCAAAAGCTTCGAAATTTATTGCTCTATATAAATCACTATATTGCCATGTTAGCATTTCAGCCATATATTTCGAATAAATCATAGAATCCAAGGCAGTCCATTCAGTTGGTTCGAAACCTAAAAGATAGTATTCCAATGGTTTTTCATTTCTTAATCTTTGTTGTTCTAGATAATAATTTACTCCTTCAACATAACTATACAACCTATCTATAATATCAATCTCTCCAGATTCATCCATTTGAATTAATGCTTGGAGTGATTTATTCGCCCAATATTCTTTTCCAGTTGCAAGATTAAATTTATCCATACTTAAAGCAGAGGGACCAATAATCTCTGATAACCTCCCACGGACAGATCTCCTTGCTAAATCCATCTGGAAAAATCTATCCTGTGCATGACAATATCCAAGAGCAAAATTCATATCAGTTTCATTAGAAGCATAAATATGTGGTACTCCCCATTCATCTCGAATAACAGTGACATCAGCGGACAAACCAGGAATTGTATGTGTTTCTACTGCTGGGACTTCCCCTGGTACCTTCCACAATCCATTACCTGGAAATAAAAGGCTTCCAAGTGGGGGAATTATTCCTAAGTCCAGAGAGAAAAGAGACATTGAGACAATTGTAATCACGATTACAGCCGTAAGTTTAATAGTCAACTTTTTTTCTAGATTTCTCATATTTATTTTCCTTTTTAATAAATTTTATTTAGATTTAGATTTCAAAATATTAAGATAGAATAAGATTTGATATTATTTATTATTAAAATATTCTTTTTTTAAATTATAAAATAAATTTGTCTTAAAATTTAAACCGAAATATAATTTAATTATCGATGATAGAATAAAGTAATTGAAAAAGGTGATTATATGGAAAAGCCAATAAAGGTAGTATTGTTTAATGGAAGTCCTCGAGAAAAGGGAAACACGTATCACTGCCTTCGAATGGTAATGAACGAGCTCGAACAAGAACAAATTAAATGTGAATTGATTTGGATTGGTATGGAGAAATTGAGCCAATGTAGAGAGTGTTATCTTTGCAAAGAAAATCAAAATAAAAAGTGCAGTATTAAGGACGATAAAATGAACGAATATATTGCTAAGATGCTTGATGCAGATGGAATTATTATAGGGTCTCCAACATTTTTTAGTAATGTATCAACTACTGTAAAAGCTTTGATTGACAGAGCAGGACTAGTATCTAAGGTAAACGGTGATATGTTTAAAAGAAAAGTAGGTGCAGCTGTTATTGCCGTAAGAAGAGCAGGTGCTACAACTGTTATGAGCGCTATTAATTACTTCTTTTTAATAAACCAAATGATAATACCTGGTTCAAGCTATTGGAACATGGGTTTCGGATTAGAACCGGGAGAAGTAGAAGATGATGAAGAAGGTATAAGAACTTTTGAGAATTTAGGGAAAAATATGGCTTGGTTATTAAAAAAAATTTATTAAAATCTCGATTTTTTAACTTTTTTTCATATTAATTGATATTTATTTTCTACTTTATTCACAATTACTTCATTAAAGACTATTATACTAAGGAGAAATTTTAAATTTGATCACCGATAGAGGGAATTGCAAAATTAATATTCCATTTATTGCGTATTCATTTCTCTCTTATTTAATTTCCTTATAATTTTTTCATTAAATTTTATATTGTCTTACAGCCAATTTCCATTTTTATTATGATTTATTTTAATTCATGTTTAATATTTGATCTATTTCGATCATTTTATTATGAAGATCTCTTAATTTAACAAGAAATGATTAATTTATTAATCAGAATTCTTAAAAGTTTGTGATCCAGAATATTAAATTTAGATATAAATACGAAATATTTTATTTTGATCTTAGATAATAATAAGAAGTGACAAAAAGTAGGAAAATGAAATCTCTATTTAAAGAAATTGTGGAAAATGATCACATTTAAATACTCATTTATCGTAATATATCATTAGTGAAAAATTGCGATTTAATATCGCAATAAAAAAAATTTTGAAAATGATGTAAAAATGTGTAATAATTGTTATTGTGAAAATCAAGAAAAGTGTTCCGTAGTCGGTTACCAACCTTATGGATTTTGTTGCAACTTATGTGTTTATTACGATGCAACACTTCCTTCGAAATGTTCAAGAGGAATCGAACAAACAATAGATCAATTTCAAGATATTTTAGAGTCTTAAATAGTCAATCTTGAGTAGGGAATTAAATACTAAAGGAACAGAAAAAATCATAGAAATTCATCATAATTGAAAGAGGAGTAAAAAAAATGTGTAATAATTGTAATTGTGATAACTACGATAAATGTTCAATTGTAGGACATATGCCTGTTGGATTCTGTTGTTCAAAATGTTACCTTTATGATGAAGAGCATACATGTTTAGCTAATAAGGGAATGCTCACAACGGGAACGAAATCTGAAGAGAAGAGAACCCCTATTCTTCCAATTAGTACAACCATTGAGGATGGACTATTAAAAGTAGTTGTAGAAGAGAAAGGGAAAGAAATTCCGATTTATATCGATCTCCAAAAGCAATTAGATTCTTAATTTTTAGGAAAAATTTAATTTTTATATTTCTTATTTTTATTGTTTTTTTATAGAATTTAAGAGAAAGAATAAAAAAATATTTTTTTTTAATCCTCAAGACCAGCCCCGCAATGACTACAAAATTTTTCTTCGCCCATTATTTTTTCTCCACACATAGGACAAAAAGAAGGCATAATATCTGTTTTTTGAACTTCATGGAATGTTTTTTCAGGGGGTACTCTCTCTCGAGGTATTTCTGGAGTTATTTGTCCTTTTTTTGGTTTGCTTTTAGCTTTTAAAAACATTAATGTGCTAAAAATTAATCCTGCAATTGATCCAATAATTATGATTATGAAAAGAAGTTCTTCATTGAAACTATCTATTTCCACTAATTTCACTAAAATTGATTTTATTTCTTCAGCATTACCTGCCGCATCGATTGCTTGATACGATATATTATAATCACCAACATTATATGTAGATAAGGCAAAAGGGGCATTATATTCAATCCAATCAGAATCATTGATTTTATACCTTATCAAAGAAACTCCAGAGCCCAAACCATCATCGGTGGTAATTTTAAAAGTTGTTGATTTATTCACTACATTATTTCCTTCATGTGGTATAAATGATATCGATGAAATTGGCGAAATAGTATCTTTTAAGATAGTAACGTTAGCAGATCCTATATGGCCTAAAGTATCATCTGCATAGAACAAAATGGTCACTAAACCCTCTCCCTTCTTATCCCATTCTGTTTGATTAATTGTCCCTGATAATCCACTAAATGTAGTATTTGTTATTCCATCATCTATTGAATACCAAGTACTGTTTAAATTTGGTTCAATTATGGAAATATCAAAATTTGGAGCCGTTATTCCACAAGATCCGTTTTGATTCGGTGAATTTATTGTAATTTCGGGAGGATTAAAATCCACAGAAAAATATCTTACATCAGATTGATACATAGTTCCAAATGAGTCGTTTCCAAACACTTGAATCGAATGTGATCCATCATATGGTACCGGAATAGTTGTATTACCAAAAATTGTTTTGTTATTCAGTTCATCTAATGAATATCCCATCCAGCTTAAGGTTTCATTAGTTTCAAAGTTAAGCAATAAACCTTCTTGAGTATTTTCTCCAATATTATAATTGGGATCCCAAGAATAACTTACAGCGTCGAAATAAAAAGAGTAATCTTGATGAGTTGTCCATGTATAAAATCTAAAATAATCAAGAGTTGATCTGCTATTTTCAAATTCTGAATCATCTGCTTCTAAAACACCATCAATATACCAATCATAAGTATCAAAATCACAATTAAAAACAATTTTATGATGGTACCATTGGTCTGGACTTACTGATTTAACATTATGGAATCCCCCAGAATCATAATACTGTAATTGATCAGTGATTGCCCATCTTAAAGTTGGACCACCCCCAATTTTTATATGTCCTGCAACACCAGATTTTGATTGACGCCACCACCATTCAACTGTCCCATTTGCCTGCGGAGTAAAATCATTACGTATATTTGACCATCCAGAACCAGATTGATCCCAACACTCCAAAACCTTCTTATATCCATCAAGCCCAGAAATAACGTTAGCACCGCACACAGCATCTGAAGTATCAGCCCAACCAAAAGGTACATTTCCATCAATATCATGTTCAAACCCAAATGTCGCTAAATAATAGCCACTCATCGGTTCTGTGTAGGTTTTATTTTCCGGTGTGGTTATATTGATATTTTGATCACTCAGTTTTGGTAAAATTTCTTCTTTAATATCAGCTTCAATGAAATTAATTTCAATTTGATTAAATTGCATAAAATTGCTTATGCAAAATAGGAAGAAAAATCCTAAGATTATATATTTCTTTTCTAAATTTTTAATGTTTTTTACACCTAATTATATTAGATTCCTTTACTTCACATTTATGTTAAATTATATGAATGTATGTAAAACTTAAATATATATGTTGTATTTAAATCTTTTTTTTCATCGAATTAAAATAACATTTTTACTTATAAACAGAAGGTATTTATTTTTGCTTTAAACATTATCTGATGGGAAAGAAATGCACAATATTTTTTTTTCTTATTTGATAAAATTCTATTTTTAATAGATGAATAGCAGCTTCATTTTTCTTATCCTTACTATCCCAAGCACATTTTATTCCTAGAAGACATGCGCTGCAGAGCCACATTTTCCTTTTATTTTTTACTTTTATAGTATTATTGTAAAAATTTTTTAAAATTTAATCGAATTTATACATATATCCATTCGGTATAATCTCAAATATTAAATCATTATTCTGCTTTTATTTTTCTTTCCATCGATACCCGCTTAACGCTAAAAGTAAAAGTGCAGGTTCATAAAAAACCCATGTAAAATAATGCGTAATAATTCTTAATGTTCCAGGATCTAGAGATATATTTAATCCTACGAGAAAATCAGCAATATAAAAACAAATCATTCCGATTGAAATCATCAAGGCATTTTTCTTTGAAAAAAATCCTATTCGAAATGTCATCCAACCTGTCCATAAAGATATTGAAACTAAAATAGCGTAAATTATAATAACTACAAATAGATCACTTCCCACTAAATTAGGGTAAATTATAAAAATGAATATTAAAATGGTGATAAGAGAAATTATAGCAGCCAAGAGAATCCCCCATCTTAAACGATCTTTCAAGGTCTCTGTTTGATTGTAATTTCGAAAGCCCTGTCCATTCCGCCATATGAGTAAAATTTGAGTTAATGCAAATATTATTACACCCATAATATATATGTCAAGTAAGAAGATTATTTCTCCCACTGCAATTGAAATAAAAACAATTCGAATTTTTTTTGTATCACTTTTATTAAAACCATCAATCCCTGTAATCCACGCTAAAGTGGCACATAAAAATGCAGAAGAAACTTTAGCAATGCGCGTATAAGGAATCTCTGGTTGTACCACTGGGGCTATATCGAAAAAGAAAAGAGTCCAGTCTAGTGTTACAAAACTACCATAAAGGAAAAAAATTATACCTAAAATCAGAAAGAAAATTTTCTGCTTTGTAATATTTTTTAACATCAATGTTTCACCAATTCTGGAGTAATTAAATATAAAAATTTCTTTTAAAAAAATTTTTTTATTTTATTTCATTCGATAAAATTATATTTTTTTAAGTAATATAATAATTTTTCAGATGCTTCCTCACGTTGTTTCCAATCCAGATAAAATTCATTGCGCCTTGGGCAATCTGTATCAAGCGAGCATATATTTATATCTTCAAGATAAATCAAAGGATAATACCGACATCCCTCGGGTCTAAACTCATAAATACTGCACAATTTGGTTTTTTCATCAAAAAAGTAGCAATGTTTATTCACATTTTTTAATTGCCAGTACCCATCTTCATTTTTAAACGTAAAAACATCGACTTTTAAAGGTGCATTGTAATTAGTAAGAATTGTTTTAATATCATCATCTGTTATTAACATTTCAGTTTTATAGCAGCAAATCCCGCAATTTTCACAAATCAATTTTAACTCAATAAAATATAATCTAAAAATAATTAAATTCTTTTTCCGTGTTCTTTTTAGATTCAAATATTATTTATAAAAAGGATTTAAGGAAGATAAAATAAGAAAATTTTTACTTTCATTACTTTCTTTATCTTTTATTAAAAATTTAAATAAAAGGATTTAATATTTCAAAATATCATTAAAATATATTAAAGAAATTTAAAAAACCCATTAATTTAAAGATCAACCCATCAAAGAGAGAATTAATGTGAGTGAAAAAGTTGTTACTTTTGGAGAAATAATGCTTAGACTTTCACCTCCAAGTTATTTGCGTTTTATACAAGCTAGAACATTTGAAGTAATTTATGGAGGAGGAGAGGCTAATGTAGCTGTATCATTGGCGAATTTTGGCATCCCCGTATATTATGTGACAAGATTGCCCCAAAATGAAATTGGAGATGCATGTATTCAATTTTTACGTCAGTATGGTGTTAAAACTAATAAAATTATAAGGGGTGGAGATCGGCTTGGTATATATTATCTTGAGAAAGGAGCCTCAACCCGAGGAAGTAAGGTAATTTATGATCGAGCAAATTCATCTATTTCAACTGCTAAAATTGGTATGTTTGAATGGGATAAAATTTTTGAAGAAATAAATTGGTTTCATTGGACAGGGATTACTCCAGCAATTTCACAAAATTTAGCAGATATTTGTCTCGAAGCAGTAAAAGTAGCAAAAAATAAAGGAGTTTTTATTTCTTGTGATTTAAACTATAGAAGTAAATTATGGAAATATGGAAAAAAACCATCTGATATTATGTCAGAACTTGTTAATTACTGCGATCTTGCAATTGGGAATGAAGAGGATGCAGATAAAGTCTTTAGCATTAAAGCACCAGAAACTGATATATCCTCTGGGAAAATAAATGCACAAAAATATAAATTTGTAGAAGAACAATTGATGAAAAAATTTCCAAATTTAAAAAATATTGCAATAACTTTACGAGGTTCAATATCTGCGAGTCATAATACTTGGTCAGGTGTTCTTTTTAATGGAGATAAATTATATATTGGACCAAAATATGATATAACTCAAATAGTAGACCGAGTTGGTGGAGGCGATTCCTTCGCTGCAGGTATAATCTTTGGATTTCTAAAGTATAACGATGATTACCAAAAAATATTAAATTTTGCAGTATCAGCATCATGTTTAAAACATACAATATATGGAGATTTTAATTTAGTGTCTATTGATGAAGTTCTTAAATTGATGGGAGGAGACACTTCTGGGCGTGTTTCTAGATAATTAATTAAAAAAGGTGATTAATTTTGGTAAGATTTTCAAGTTTGGAAGTATATAACACAATTCTCGAACAAGGTCTTGTACCAGTTTTTTATAATAAGAATTTTGACATTGCTCGAAAGATAGTTGAGAGTATTGCAAAAGGTGGTGGGAAGATTGTTGAATTTACAAATAGAGGTGATTTTGCTTATGATGTTTTCACTAAACTCGTTAAATATTTTGAAAAAGAAAAACCACAGTTAATTTTTGGAGTTGGATCGGTTATTGACCCTTATACTGCTGCTCTTTATATTAATAACGGAGCCAGCTTTGTAGTAGGTCCATTATTAAATCCATCTATCGCCAAACTATGTAATAGAAGAAGAATTCCCTATTGTCCGGGTTGCGGAACACCTTCTGAAATATCAAAAGCAGAGGAGTTGGGATGTGAAATAATTAAAATTTTTCCAGCTGGTGAATTAGGTGGCCCAAAATTTGCTAAAGCCATATTAGCACCAATGCCTTGGGTAAAATTAATGCCAACTGGAGGAGTTAATATAACCGAAGAAAATATTAATGCATGGTTTGATGCAGGAGTTATTGCACTTGGTATTGGATCAAAATTAATAACGAAAGAGTATATTGAATCTGAAAATTGGGGAAAAATAGAAGAAAATATAGCTAGAACACTAACATTAATTAAAAAATTCAAAAATCAAAAAATTGGGTGAGAATATAATGAAAGGATATGAAAAAACAATTTTAACAGCTACAACTGCAAATTCTTGGATTTATCCAAACGTTAAAAATTGGGCTGAAACAACTGATGCATTAATCCAAGATGTAGTCGAATGCTATGAGGCAGGTGCGGCAATAGCTCATGTACATCTTCCTAGAGGAGAAGAGGTTGAAATTGTTAATAAGATTAGAGAACAATGTGATATAATAATTCAAGGAGGTATGTCTAGTGATATTATCCCTGATAGAAAAGGAGATTTTGAAGCAAGACCAGATATGCTTTCTATTATATTGAATCACCATGATGAACATTTTACCCAATTGAACTTAAATCGAATTCACTCTCTAGAAGAATTGGAAGAATATTGTATAAAATGTAGAGAGTTTAACATTAAACCTGAGTGGGAGGTATGGCACACGGGATCATATTGGAATTTGAACTATTTAATAAAGAAAGGTTTAATTGAAAATCCTCATGTCTTAACATTATTTTTTAACTGGCCTGGTGGCACATGGTCTCCCCCTACGGCTGATGAATATTTACATCGGATAAAATATATGCCAGAAAATTGCTTACATACTATTAGTGTTATGGGAGAAAAACAAACAAAAATCGCTACATTAGCTATTGCACATGGTGGCAATGTTCGTGTTGGAACTGAAGATTATCCTTTCATAAGGAAAGAAGTTCCAGCAAAAAATAATGCGGAATTAGTAGCTCGAATGGTGAGAATTTGTAAAGAAATGGGTCGTGATGCAGCTGATCCTTCTGAAGCGCGAAAAATTATTATGTTATAATTAATCTATGTTTAACAATAAGAGGGAAAAAAAATGAAATTAGAAGGAAAAGTATCTGTCATCACTGGAGCCGGAGCTGGTATTGGAGAGGCAACAGCTATTCTATTTGCTAAGGAAGGATCTAAAGTTTGTTGCAACTCAATATCTGAATCTGCATTAAAAGTTGTAAATGCCATTAAAAGCTCAGGTGGTGATGCTATATTCGTCCAAGGTGATATTTCGAAAGAAGAAGATACTAAAAGAATTATTGAGAAAACGATTGAAAAATATGGACAAATTGATATTCTTTTTAATAATGCGGGTGTTGTTCTCCCAGGAAGAATAGATAATATTTCTACCAAGGATTGGGACAGAACAATGGCTGTAAATGTACGGGGGGTTTATTTAGTATCAAAATATTCTATTCCTTATTTGAAAAAAACTAAAGGAACAATAATAAATAATGCATCATCTGTTGCATTTAAAGGAGTTAAGGAAAGAGCTGCGTATACTGCATCTAAAGGTGCAGTGTTATCTATGACGAGAGCCATGGCTATTGATTATATCGAAGATCGAATAAGAGTAAACTGTATTTGCCCAGGTACAACTGATACACCTTCTCTAGCTAAACGATTAGCAAAATTTGAACACCCTGAGGAAGCAAGACGTCAATTTATTGCACGCCAACTTTTGGGAAGGTTAGGATCACCCGAAGAAATTGCAGAAGGTGTGCTATTTCTCGCTCTCAATGAATTTTGCACCGGAATAAGCTTGTCTATTGATGGTGGCATGACGGTCTAAATAAATATAATACACAACTTTTTCGAGAAAAGATTTATTAACTGATTAAATCAATTAGTGATTATATATTTTATAAAAAAGAGAAAATAGATGAGCTGAAAGAAATGGATGCTTCTTTATATTGGCTTGGGGTCTTCCTAGCAATTACTTCGGGATGCGTGAATAATATCGGGTTAGTTTTCCAGAAAAAAGTAGTTAATGAAGTTGTTGCAGAGGAGGAGAAATTTTTCCGTAATTTAGTGAAAAAACCGCTTTGGATAACGGGTTTATTGATGGAACTAGCAATAGGATCAATATTTTTCATGTTAGCTCAGGTATATATTGGTCCAGCTTTAATTCCGGGATTAATGGCTTTTGGTTTAATTTTTCTTGCTATCGGATCTGTCAAAATTGTTAGTGAAACCTTAAAAAAAGAAGAAATAACAGGAATATTATTAATGATAATTGCGATTTTCTTACTCGGTATTAGTGAATTGTCAATTGATATCACTAATATAGATTTATTAGAAATAGGTCTTGTTTTTAGAATGGCTATTTTTACTGTAACTTTATTTTTAGGATCTGTTTTATGTGAAATTCTTCAAAGAAAAAGTAAAAAGTTTAAAGGGATTTTATTAGCAATTTCTTCAGGATTCCAATTTTCACTCACGAACTTCTGGATTGCACCATTGATGGGCGTCATCGCTCATATCTTCGGAGGAACTTCTAGTTTAGGAGAATTTATTTTATTTCTTTGTTGCGTAGCAATTTTAATTGTAGGTAGTATTATTGGAATCATGAAAATTACGCAAGCTTTTCAAGTTGCTCAGGCATCAAATATGATTCCTATTCAACAAGTTCCCATTCAAGTGACGCCAGTATTATTTTACTTTATAGTATTCATGTTAGCACCTCCTAGCTTCCTTTCTATTATCTACATGAGTGTCGGTGTAATTATTATCTTAATAAGTTCGTTTTTACTATCAAAAAGGCAAGCGCAATTAGAAGCAATAAAATAATAGGGGAAAATCTAATAGATGCAAGAAAATTTGAAAATATTGTTTGAAAATTGCTAAATCAACAAAAAATATAAAAATTATATAAATTACAAAAACAAAACATTTCTTAATTAAAAATAAAAGCTTTAATAAAAAAAGGAAAATAGATAATTAATAAAGTAATTGAAAGGTGTATTTAATGGCTACTGCTGAAGAGATTAAGGATGCTTTAAATAGATGGGTCAAATTATTAGACGATCCAGAAATTGCAGATGAATTTGAAGGATTTAATAAAACAATGCAATTTGAATTTCCAGATATTGATTACAAACTAAAAATGATTATTGAGAATAAAACAGCAAGAATAGAGGATGGCTCTGATGAAAATGCGGAAATGGGTTTGGAAGTTAACTCAGATGTCTTTATTGGTATTTCTACTGGAGAAGAAGATCCAATGGAAGCATTTATGGAGGGAAAACTTAAAACCAAAGGAGATATGGGAAGTCTACAAAAATTAGAGATATTTATGGATATAGATTAGAAATTTTAAGCCGTTATTTATTTTTTTTATTTAATTGAAAAAGATTTTGAAAATTACAACTAAATTAATAATTAATGATTTGAAATAAAATGGAACCAATTGGTTTTAGTAAAGAAAAAGCGCGCAATAGTTTGGAAAAATATGATATTGATGTGTTGATTGCTTCTATTCCAGTAAATGTATTTTATACAACTGGCTTACCAACGTTACATGTGGCTCCCAATCCTATTTTATATGTCTTATATAATCAATATCCAAGTTTATCTTTAGTAAGGAGGGATGGAGAAGAAAGTTTAATAACTTGGATTATGTACAGTAGTGTAGATAAATTTTCTTGGGTTAAGGATGTAAGTGGAATTGGGTCTCCTAAAGCAGCAATGGTAGAAGTATCAGATAGAATTGAAAAATGGGGATTATCAGAAAAAAATATCGGATATGAATCTCTAATGCCCTCTTATCAATCTGAATATTTAAGAAATAAATTTCCAAATGCGACCTTTGTTAATGGCGATCAAGCTTTTTTGGACATGCGGTTAATTAAATCAGAAGAGGAAGTGAAACGCATAAGAAAGTCTACGGAAATTTCTGAAAAGGCAATAAAAGCCATGATTGATGCGGCTCATGAAGGAATAACCGATAATGAATTATTACAAATAGCTAGAAGAACTATAGTTGATGAAGGTGCAGAAGGATGGGATCATCTTACAATGAACTTGGGACCCTCTGATCCCGAAGCACCAGGAATAGGAACCACCCTGAAATCCGGGGATCTTAATAGATTTGATATTGGAACCATTTGGAAAGGATATGTATCAGATGTTAGTAGGGAACTCGTGATAGGACAAATACCTGATGGTGCTGAAGAAGTTATGGATCGAATAATTAAGGTACAAGAATATTGCATAGAGAACATTAAACCTGGTTTAAACATGAAAGAATTATACAATAATGCTAAAAATTATCATAAATCTCTTGCAAGGCGAGGAAGGTGTTTCATTACAGGTCATAGCATTGGATTAGAATGTGAGGAAACTCATTTGTTCAGTCCAATGAAGACCCTTGATATTCCGTTTGAAGAGAATATGGTTCTTGATATTGAAATTTGGCAAAATTTTAAAAATCAGGGTTTGATTGGGGTAGAAGATTGCTATAGGATTACCAAATCTGGTTGTGAAAGGCTTTCAAGTTTAGATAAAAACATTTTTGTTAAATAAAGTCGAATAAAAAATGAGAATAATATTTATTTATTTCTAATATTCGTGCAAAAACTTAAGAAATTCATTCACGAAATTATAAAATGTTAGAGGTATGATTTTATGGATTTTGTTAAATTTGGTATAATTGGGACGGGGGCAGTATGGCGTTTTCATAAGCTTGGCTCCAAAAATAATTCGAAAATAAAGTTCGTTACTGCATATGATATCGACGAGAAAAAACTAAACAGGGTTGCCAAATATTCTAAACTAGAGACTTATTCAAATTTAGATAATTTTTTTAAGAGCGATATTGATGCTGTACTCATCATGGTTCCTCATTATCTTCATAAAGATATGGTTGTTGCTGCAGCTGAATCAGGGAAACACGTAATTTGCGAAAAACCGATGGCAACGACGCTTGAAGAATGCGATGAAATGATAGCAGCAACTAAAAAAGCAAACGTGAAATTCATGATTGCAGAAAATCATCGTTTTCTTCCTGCCCATCAATTTATAAAGGATGCTATAGATAGCGGTTTTATTGGAGATGTTTTTCTTGGTCGAACTTATGAGGGTGCCTATGTTAGCCATGATCAATTTCTCAATCCAGATTATTGGTCATTTACTTATGATAGGGGAGGTGGTGGGGTTGTTGCTGATCAAGGAGTTCATAAATTTACAATGTTAAATTGGTTTCTTGGCGAGGTCGATTCTGCA
>Ga0315533_1001261_pt1 | contig 19677 bp, 20 predicted proteins | sample SalMarSW160130MG_FD_203081 | JGI IMG/M metagenome (GOLD analysis project Ga0315533, IMG submission 203081) | Salt marsh sediment microbial communities from the Plum Island Ecosystem LTER, Massachusetts, United States - Salt Marsh Sediment SW1601-30 ... | reverse complement strand
CTTGCACTAAGGAAGAGGCACAATTACCAACACCTATGATGGCTACATTTATTGTTCCCATTCTCGCCTCCATTTCATAAATGCGGAAAACTTGCTATGGGAATTAGGCCTTACCCATTCTAAATACCTTGGTTCCGCACACAGAGCAGATCCCCTTTATATACCAATTTATACACATTTATAGGTACTAATGTCAATACCTTCGAAGCGATATCAGCGAAAACCGAATAGAGCTATTCAGTGGTGGTTAGTTCCCCCATCAATTTGAGCAACCTTGCTCCTCGCTCGATGGAATCATCATAATGAAAGCTGAGTTGCGGTGTATATTTCAATTTTAAGTGGGACGCAAGTTCCTTGCGCAAGAATCCTGAAGCTTTGTTAAAGCCTGCCAGCATCTCCTCTTTATTATTTATTTCGCTGCCCAAGGTGCTAACAAATATCTTGGCATGCTTAAGATCGGGTGAAAGCGCGACTTCTGTTACTGAGATAAGCTTGCTCAGTCTGGGGTCATTAACCTCACGCTCAAGCAGTCCGCTGATTTCTCGCTGGATCAGTTTACTTGTTCGTTCACTTCGCCTGCTCATTTAAATCTCCTATCTGGAAAGTATAATTAGCCTGTTCTTTCCTTTCGATAGAATTCAATGATATCGCCAATTTGAAAATCGACAATCGCCTCTATACCCACGCCACATTCGAGGCCAGCGGAGACTTCGGCGACGTCCTCTTTAAAACGCTTTAAGCTGGAGATCCGAGAGTCACAAATAACTTTATTTTGGTGCAATATTTTAACTTGGGCATCCCTCCATATCTTTCCTTCCATAACATAAGCTCCGGCTATTTTTCCCAGCTTACTGCTGGGGAAGACAGCTCTTACTTCAGCGCGCCCGCCGAGCACGTCAGCGTAAGTTGGCTCAAGCATCCCCTTCAGTGTCCTGTCCATGTCTTCTATCAGCTTGTAGATTACATCATAGTGTTGGATGCCCACCGCTTCCACATTCGCTAGCTGTATTGCTCCAGGTGTGGTAGGAGTATTAAAACCGATGATAATGCCTTTTGAGGCTGAGGCCAAAAGCACATCACTATCGGTGATGCTCCCGCTAGCAGCATGGATGACTCTAGCTTTTGTCTTCTTTGTACCCAACCTTTCTACAGAAGTTTTTATGGGTTCAATGCTGCCCTCGACATCTGTCTTCAAAACTATGTTGAGTTCTTTTATTTGCCCGTCACTTATTTGGCTGGAAAGAGCACTTAAACTTAGGGTGGGATGTAGCCTAGGATATTTTTGTTTTTCAGCAATGCTTCGTGCTTCATGTTCATCGGGAAGCACAATAAAAAGGTCTCCCGATTTTGCCACCTCATTTAAGCCGAGGACTTTAACTGGAGTGGACGGTTCAGCTTTTTGAACTTGCTTTCCTTTATCGTCAAACATGGCTTTTATTTTCCCCCAAGTACCGCCAGCTACCACAACATCGCCTAGTCCAAGTGTGCCCTTCTGGACAAGAAAGGTAGCTAAAGGCCCTTTAGTTTTGTCTAGCTTAGCCTCAATGACTACCCCTTCTGCGGCGCTATCAGGATTAGCTTTTAGTTCTAATATGTCAGCAACTAAGAATAGGTTTTCCAATAAATCCGATATTCCTTGTCCTTGCTTGGCTGACATGGGTACACAAACAGTATCTCCACCCCACTCCTCAACAACCAAACCCAAGTCGGCAAGCTGCTGTTTTACACGTTCGGGATTAGCATCAGGTTTATCAATCTTATTGATGGCCACCATTATGGGCACCTTGGCAGCCTTGGCGTGGTCTATAGCTTCCACAGTCTGGGGCATAACACCGTCATCAGCGGCAACCACCAAAATTACAATATCAGTTGCTTGTGCCCCTCGGGCTCTCATGCCAGTGAAAGCCTCGTGTCCCGGTGTATCCAAAAAGGTGATTTTGCGTCCATCCACTAAGGCTTGGTAGGCACCAATATGTTGGGTAATTGCTCCTACCTCGTGAGCAGTTACATTAGTCTTTCTGATGACATCAAGGAGGGTAGTTTTGCCGTGGTCAACATGTCCCATGACAGTAACCACTGGAGGGCGAACTGACAGGTTTCCTTTTCCTCTGCCTTTTCGGGAAGGCAAAGCTTTAGGCTCTTTTGCTGCTTTAGCAGTATAGCCAAAGTCTGCAACTGTTATGCTTGCAGTATCAAAGTCGAGGGTCTGGTTAATATTGGCCATGATGCCTTTGCGCATGAGCTGTTTAATTACCTTTACAGGCTCTACTTTTAATACGCCGGCTAGCTGCTTCACAGTTATGGAAGGCGGAAGCTCAACTCGGGGGAGGTCTTCCTTCAATCCCGGTTTGTTATCATCCAAATTTAGCTTTCCTCCAACAAATTATGGATATACTCAATTAAAATTTGGCGATTGTCCTCACTAAGCTTTGTTCGCAAGGCATATTCTAAACGATTTTTCTTTAGTACCAATTCCCAACAAACTTTCTTAGGGCATAAGTAAGCACCTCTGCCCGGCTTCTTTCCAGATATATCTACCTCAGCAACTCCGTTCTCAGCACGCACTAAGCGAATCAATGCTTTCTTTTCCTTAATCTGTTGACAAGCTATACAAGTACGCTGAGGTAGATGCTTACTCTTCGATCTCATCATCCACAAAATGGTCATCTTGCTTTTTATACTTTATCACCTTTCCCTTTCTTTTACCTTTAACTCCGTTTTTTACCTTGTCTGGTATTTCCGCTTTTAACGCTCTCACTAAGATATCTTCAGCAAAGCGAATATGTTTTTCTTCGGGCTTCTCAGGTGGAGCTTCTGGAATGCTTGGAAATTCAACCGACTCTTCCACTCCAATCTCCTCAGCTAGCTCTGCTTCAAGTGGCTCCCCTTCCATAACTTCGGGGGAAATGGCTTCCGCTGCTGTTTCTGGCTCTTGTGTAACAGCCCTTTCCGCCTCAATAGCAGAGACGCTCTTGATATCGATCCGCCAACCTGTGAGTTTCGCTGCTAGCCTGGCATTCTGTCCCTCTTTGCCTATAGCTAAAGAGAGTTGCTTATCAGGGACAACCACAGTAGCTGCGTTTCTTTCTTCATCGATTTTGATGCTTGCTACTTGAGCTGGGCTAAGGGCGTTAGAAATAAACACCCCAGGGTCGGCATGCCACTGGATTACATCTATTTTTTCGCCCTTTAGTTCATTGATGATGCTTTGGAGTCTTATGCCCCGAGGGCCAAGACAGCAACCTACAGAGTCAACGTTTTCTTGAGTAGTTGCCACTGCCACTTTACTTCGATGTCCAGCCTCGCGAGCTATGGCTTTTAACTCCACAATCCCATTGTGAATTTCAGGGATTTCCAGCTCAAAGAGGCCACGTACTAGGTTGGGATGAGAGCGCGAAACTATTATTTGAGGCTCTTTGCTCCCCTGGGCTATCGCAAGAAGATAAAATTTAAGTCGCTGCCCTCTATAATAATGTTCATTAGGAACCTGTTCACTCAAAGGAAGTATCGCCTCTGTTCTATTCAGTCTGACATAAGTTCGTTTAGGTTCGATGAATTGAATTGCTCCAGTAACAACCTTCCCTTCCCTATCGGTGAACTCCTCATAAATAATGCGGTGTTCTGCCTCTCGCAATCGCTGCAGAACGACTTGTTTTGCTGCTTGAGCAGCGATACGACCAATATTCCTGGGTGTGCATTCTATGTTTACTACATCACCAACTTGTGCTGTAGCCCGCAATTTTCGAGCTTCGTCGATGGAGATTTCACGATCTGGATTGGCAACTGACTCAACTATAAACTTTTGAATATAGAAATTGATTTCGCCGGCGTTAGGGTCAACTTTTACCAAAATATCTTGTTCCAGAGAGGATGTGTCTTTTTTATATGCCGAGGCCAGTGCTGATTCCAAGGCAGCCAAGACCACTTCTTTAGGCAAGTTCCTCTCAGCCGAAAGCTGAGTAATCGCAGCCCTAAGCTCTGTTTTCATCTTCTCTTTCCTATTTAATTTCTTATATTTAATAAAAAAGTGGGTAACCCCCACCTTTAGTTTAGATTCTCTTATTTCAATTTAGCATATTTAGGTGAAAAATGCAAAAGTTTGCTTAAATAGCTCATAATGGGCAATTAATCGATTGGGGAAGAGATATGTTAGCTTTGGAAGGTGTGAGAATTTGGGATTTGTCGAGGGTGATTGGCATAACTGCCAAGCTTTCAGATGTACCAGGCAAGGTGAGAACTTTATCTCCACTTCCTGGGGAACACACTAATGAAATATTACAAAAACTAGGCTATGCGCGGAAGGGGATTGAGAATTTACGACAGGAAGATGTAATATGTTAAAGGAGTTAGATTATGGCAAAGGAATGTATTTTTTGTCGAATTGTTGCTGGTGAGGTGCCTAGCGACATAGTCTATCAAGATGAAGATTTTCTGGCCTTTAGAGATATCTCGCCTCAAGCACCTACACACGTGCTCATTATACCTAAAACTCATATTGCATCTTCGGCCGAACTTACTGAGAGACAGCAAGGGCTTGTCGGGCGCCTTATAATCATAGCTAAGAATCTGGCTGAGAAAGAGGGGGTAGCTGAGAGGGGTTATCGCTTAGTGATAAATTGTGGCCCTGAGGGGGGACAGCTGGTGCCTCACCTTCACCTTCACCTTATTGGCGGCAGGAGGCTGGACGATAGACTCGGCTGAAGATTATAAAGACCTCAGCTTGGCTATTAATTCCTCTACAGCTTCATCTGGGGTGGATGCTCCAGCAGTAATACCGATATGGTGCTTACCCACGAGCCAGGAATTGTCGACCTCCTCTGCTGTTTCTACCAAACGAGTTTCCAGCAAAGGAGAACATATTTCAACAAGGTGTCTGACATTGGCACTATTACTTCCGCCTATCACTAGCATGAGTTGACTCCTGCGAGCTAATCTTATGGCAGCCTCTTGTTGACCCTGCGTTACTTTACATAAAGTATTAACAAGGTGCATTTCCTCAATCTTAGGCCCAACCACACCCATAAGCTGTCTGGTAAATTCGATAAAGGCAGATTGGGTTTGGGTTGTCTGGGAGATAATGCCCAGGCGTGATGGTGATTTTCCCGACCTATCTATTTGCTTCATGTTGAGGGCAGCTATACCTTTGTCTCCTGTCCAACCTAGTAGTCCTTTGACCTCGGAGTGCTCTGCATCCCCAAATATGATGACGTCGAAACCAGCCTCGGCTAGTCCCTTGGCTGTGTTTTGGGCTTTGCGGACTATGGGACAAGTAGTGTCAATGACATGAATATGACGGGCTCTGATCTCAGATAATATCACTGGGCTTGTACCATGAGTGGTGATAGCCAGGATTCTGCCTTGAGCTTGGTCGAGATGATTTATCGGCTTTATTCCTAGATTGGCCAATGCTTCCACTAGCAGGCGATTGTGTGCTAGAGGTCCCAGTGTTTCTATTTCTCCATATTTGTTAGCTGCCTCCTTCAACAGTTTGATGGCCCGTTTGACGCCAAAGCATAGGCCCAGCTTCTCAGCCTTCTCAATCTTCATGTTTTTCATAGGCACCTTGATATTCAGGGGGCAAAAGAGCGGCGATTTCCCTCATTAGTTGTGTGGTCAATAATTGCATTTGCGACTTGCTCATCTTGCTGTAGTTTGGAGGTAGCTTAAATGGCTTGCCAATGTTGACAACTATGCCAAGGCGCTTCCATAGCCAGCTTATGCCCTTAATCTTGTCTGTGCCGACGATGCCGACAGGAAGAAGAGGGACATTTGTTTTTGAGGCTATAACTGCGGAGCCCGGTTTGCCTTTTCGGAGTTTGCCATCGCGACTTCTGCCGCCCTCCGGGAACATTCCCAGGATGAATCCCTTTTCCAATGCATTTCTGGCGCTCTTAAGCATCTTTTGTTTCTCTCTAATCTTCCCTCCACGGCGTATGGACAAGGATCCAGCCCAGCGAAGCCAGGGTCTCAAAAAGGGGGAACGAAATAGTTCCTCTTTTGCCATGAAATTAATCCATCGCGGAAAGCTAAACACGAGAAAAAATGGGTCGAGGAGATGAACATGGTTGGTTATCAAAATAAGTGGACCAGTTAAGGGTATATTTTCTCTCCCTTCAACTTTCCAGGAGAAAAGAATATTGAGCAAAGGTCTGCATATAGCCAAGAGAAGCTTTTGGGAGAGGGTCATAGATTTACCGCCAAAGCATATATTTTATCTACAACTTGCTCCAGGGTAAAGTTTTCTGTATCGATAATTATGGCATCCTCAGCCGGTTTAAGCGGCGATATGGTTCTATGGATATCCATCTCATCTCGCTTCTTTAAATCGGCGAGGACGATTTCCAAGCTTGAATTCTCTCCTCGTTCTAATAATTCCTTGTAACGGCGCCTGGCTCTCTCTTCGGTGGAAGCGGTGAGAAAAATCTTTAATTCAGCCCAAGGTAAGACTACCGTGCCAATGTCTCTGCCTGCCATCACTATCTTTCCTCGCTGGGCTAACCTACGCTGTTCTAATATCAGTGTTTGGCGTACCCCTACTATCTTCGATGCCAGGGAAACATGTTCCTCTACCTCAGGGCGAAACAGCTTGGAGGAGACATCTTCATCATCAACGAGGGGCGAGAGATAGCATCCCTGTAAGGGAACAAAATCAAATTTAGTGGTATTGGCCAACTGACAAAGCTTCTGTTCGTCCTCTATGGAGATACCTGAATTGAGAACCTTCCAGGTAAACGCTCGATACATCATCCCTGTGTCGAAGAAAACATAGCCCAATCTTCTTGCTAGCAGTGAGCCTACACTACTCTTGCCGACTGCCACAGGACCGTCTATAGCGATTAGCTGTGGTTTCAAATTTCCTTCCATAATACCATTCTAAGCCAGGCTGTCAAGCTTTTAAGTCTGGGCTCAATGTCGCTTTCCAGTCAAGCTAAGGGTAATTGGAGTTTGACATTACCTAAGCTAGTGTTATTATTATACTGTCTGAAACAAAAAACATCTGAGTACTTAGGCGCCACTTTGATGTTGGGCACGGTTCCCGGTTAGGTGAATCTGGCTAGGAGCTTTATATGAAGGTTCTTTGGATAATAATAGCTGTGGGTATAATATGTCTGGCTGTGGCAATCCCTACTTTTCTCAGCAATGAGAACGATGAGGAGGTCAGTGTCGAGGAGGCCACAAGCCTTTTGTATCATGCAGTAGCTTATGCCCAAGTGCGGGACCTTGACAAGTTATGTGACCTTTGTAGCTCCAATGGAATATGCCGGCATCAGTGGGAAGATGCAGGTGGAGAGCAGGCAGTTCCTGAAGAGCCTCCGGAAATCGTTGATACTTATCTCCTGCCTACAGTACGTTTGAAGAGCGGAGGTAAGGCACCCGGTGGTCGAGTCCTCGTTGTTGAGGGAGTTGACGCTCTGGGTAAACCCTACCGAACAGAGTTCTTCGTCTTTCGGTCAAGAGATTCGGGCTTGAATGGGTTGGCAGTTATCAATGGGGTTTATTGGTCTAGCTATGGCATCGGCCAATATGGTGAAGATGGGTCGTGTATAACGGTGCTGATATCCGCAAGCCCGGAAGTAGAATAAACGGAGTAGGGCGCAGCGTGCTGTGTCCCTACTCTCCCCATGTTATCCCTTTGTCATTCTGAGCCCCGACTTGTCAGGGCGAAGAATCCAACCCCGCTCAGAGTAAACTCCGCGAAGAATCCTCCGCATAGCTCAGGGCGGCGTCTAGAGATTCTTCGTCGTCCCGATAGATCGGGACTCCTCAGAATGACATTACTAAACGCTCTCCGCTCAAGGATTTGCCTTAGTTGCGAATTCTGTTTAAAATAACTTTCTTTATAAGGAAATTGATTCGTGAGGAGGAATTCATATGGGCATGGGTGCTGACCGGTTGAAGGAAATGAGGGGCAGAGAAAGAAAGATAAAAGCCTTGGGAGGTCCGGAGCGGGTAGAAAAGCAGCATAAATCGGGGAAATTAACTGCTCGTGAAAGACTCGATCTGCTTTTTGACCCTGGCAGCTTTCACGAGCTTGATTTGTTTGTTCAGCATCGAGCCACGCTCTTTGAAATGGATAAGGTTGTCGTCCCCGCAGAAGGAGTCGTTACGGGATATGGGACGGTAAATGGTCGTTCTGTATGTGCTTTTTCCCAGGACTTTACCTCCATGGGAGGGACACTGGGTGAGATGCATGCTAAAAAGATATGCAAGGTAATGGATTTAGCCATGAAGTGTGGTGTTCCCATAGTAGGCTTTAATGACTCTGGAGGGGCTCGGATTCAGGAAGGTGTTGATGCCCTTTCAGGCTATGGGCAGATATTTTTCCGGAATTCCGCAGCCTCAGGGGTTATTCCCCAGCTCTCGGCAGTTATGGGGCCTACTGCCGGGGGGGCAGTCTATTCACCTGCCATGACAGATTGGGTATTTATGGCGAAGGGAACAAGCTACATGCACATTACCGGCCCGGCGGTTATCAAACAGGTTACAGGGGAAGAGGTCACCTCTGAGGAGCTAGGCGGTGCCATGACTCATGCCACTAAAAGTGGTGTATGCCATTTTGCCTGTGATGGTGATGCCCAGGCTATTGAACTCATTAAAAAACTTCTGAGTTACCTTCCCTCAAATAATACGGAGGACCCCCCTTTAATTAAGCCTACCGATGACCCAAACCGTGTTGATCCTGCCCTTGGCAGCATCATACCAGATGAGCCTAGCAAGGTCTATGATATGAGGGGTGTTATCCAATCCATTGTGGATAACGGTGAGATACTCGAGCCTCACTATAATTATGCGCGAAATGCCATTATTTGCTTTGCCAGGCTTAATGGTAGAACAGTGGGCGTTATTGCTAATCAACCGATGTATCTTGCTGGGTGTCTTGATGTCAATGCCTCGGATAAAATCACCCGATTTATCAGGTTCTGCGATGCTTTTAATATTCCCTTGCTTACCATTGCCGATGTCCCTGGTTACTTACCAGGGAAAGACCAGGAATGGCTGGGAATAATAAGACACGGAGCTAAGCTTTTGTGGGCTTACTCCGAGGCTACGGTTCCTAAGATCACCTTAATCATTCGCAAGGACTATGGAGGCTCATATCTTGCCATGTGTAGTAAAGATTTAGGCGCCGATTTTGTTTTCGCCTGGCCTACAGCGGAGATTGCAGTGATGGGCGCTGAAGGAGCGACACCAGTTATATTCCGCAAGGAGATAGAAGCTGCGCCTGATCCTGAAGCCAAGGAACAGGAAAAGATTCAGGAATATCGTGACCTGCTATATAATCCTTACATTGCCGCCTCGCGGGGATACATTGATGAAGTTATCTCGCCGCAGGAAAGCCGCCCCAAGATAATCAGGGCCTTGGAATTTCTCTCTACTAAACGAGAGACTAGACCCTCAAAGAAACATGGAAATATTCCTTTGTAAAAAAGTTTAAGCAGAGGCGCAATTGAAAAACAAAAAAGGAACGATAGCTGCCATTACTGCTGCTGTGGCTGCTTATATTGAAGAGGAAGAAAAGGCTCTGAGGCCGACAATGCTTCAGCGAAGGCCAGTAATGGTCTCAAGCTCGTGGAGTAGTTCCGTGCGTGAGGAGATGATGCGAATACTCTGGCAGAGAAGAATTGTTGCTAAAGTAATGACATTTGGCTGTTATCCTGAGATGAAGCCCTAAGCGAGGCGAAGAGGCTAGCAAGGGGTCTGGATTCTTCGCCCCGACAGGTCGGGGCTCAGAATGACAAGGAGCGAAGGACTCGTAATGACGGAAAGGAGTAATTTATGAACGAACTAGGAAAAGGCCCAATTTTGGCCAAAGATTTAACCACCGATAAGGTTAAGACGAGGCCGAAGGCTAAGAACCCGGTCAAAATTTGTGACACCACCTTTCGTGACGGACATCAATGCACATTGGCTACTAGGATGCGAACTGAAGATATGGAGTGGATGGCCCCTGAAATGAATCAATGTGGCTTCTACTCCATGGAAGTCTGGGGGGGGGCAACATTTGACGTGCCCCACCGTTTCTTGGGTGAAGACCCCTGGGACAGACCTCGCAAATTAAAGAAACTCATGCCCGATACTCCGCTACAGATGCTTTTACGGGGACAGAATTTAGTCGCTTATCGAAACCATCCCGATGATCTGGTTGATTCCTTTGTGGAACAAGCTGCTGAAGTGGGCATTGATATTTTCCGTGTTTTCGATGCTGTAAACGACGAGCGCAATCATGAACGTGCTGCCAAAGCAATTAAGAAGGCGGGCAAACACTACCAAGGAGCTATATGTTATTCACTGACTCAGCCAAGAATGGGTGGGCCAGTCTATAATCTGGAATACTATGTCAAGAAAGCTCTCGTCCTCCAAGGCATGGGTGCTGACTCCATTTGTATTAAGGATCAGGCCGGGCTTATTTCTCCCTATGATGCCTATGAACTAATCAAAGCTCTTAAGGAAAACTTGAAAGTACCCGTTGAGCTCCACACCCACTATACCAGCGGGCAGGCTTCCATGTCTGTGTTGAAGGCCATTGAGGCTGGGGTTGATATCATTGACACCGCTTTATCTCCCTTCGCCTTGCGTTCCTCACAACCGGCTATCGAGCCTCTAGTAGTTGCACTATACGGCACAGATAGGGATACAGGGCTTGACATTGAACAGCTATTCAAGTGTGCCCAGATGCTGGAGCAAATCGCCCCTAAATACAGAGATTTCCTGGACACATCGGCAATGTCGGTCATCGATACCGGAGTACTGCTGCACCAAATTCCTGGTGGCATGACCACGAACCTCGTGGCACAACTGAAGCAGGCCAATGCTCTGGACAGGCTGGATGAAGTGCGAGCGGAAACTGCTAAGACCAGAGCAGAACTTGGTTATCCCCCCTTGGTTACACCTACAAGCCAGATCGTTGGTGTTCAGGCGGTGCAGAATGTCCTGGTTGAACGCTATAAGATGATCCCAAAGGAAACCAAGGATTATTGCTGGGGGCTTTATGGTAAGTCGCCAGCGCCAATCAACAAGGAAATCCAGAAAATGGTGCTCAAGGGCTACGAGAGGGGTGAAGAGCCAATCGCGTGCCGGGCTGCTGATATGCTAGAGCCAGAACTGGAAAAAGCCAGGAAGGAGTCTAAAGAATTTGCCAAAAATATTCAGGATGTGCTTACCTATGCTCTTTATCCCACTACTGGCTCTCGCTTCCTGAAACATAAATATGGCATAGATAAAACTATTCCTGATGATTGGAAACCTCCCCGCGCTCCTAAGACCCTTGAGGAAGTGAAAAAAGAGGATGAGCTTATCGCCAAAGCTAAAGCTGGTAAGCTGTCGGAAAAACCGGAAAAAGTAGTGCCCGAAAGGGGGCCTGGCGTGAGAACGTTCAGTGTTTTTGTCGAAGATGAGTATTACAAAGTGGATGTGGAGGCTGTGGGGGGGTCTCCAACTATCACTGTTTCTCCGCGTGCAAGTGTCGTTGCTCCCTCGCCTACACCATCTACAACTATGAAAGCACCACCAAAGGTGGAGGAAAAGAAAGCACCACCTGCTGCAGTTGTTGAGGGGACAAAGGTACTCGCCCCCATGCCCGGTATGATTATCCGCTATTTGGTTAGTGTAGATGATAAAGTAAAGGCTGGTGATACGCTGCTTATCCTGGAGGCAATGAAGATGCAAAATACTATTTCAGCCCCCGTTGATGGAGTGGTTAAGGCGATCAGCTTCGGAGCCGGGGATTCAGTAAACAAGGGTGATATCTTAGCTGTCATTGTTTGAATTCCTCCTCACATTTGAAGGGGCAATATAAAGGGAATCAACACGGAAGTAAGTACAATGCGCAGCAAGGTTTCTATAATTGGTGCGGGAAATGTCGGTGCCACTTGTGCTTTCAGGATTGCTGAAAAGGGGTATGCGGACATTGTGTTGCTAGACATAATTGAAGGGCTCCCTCAGGGCAAGGGATTGGATATGATGGAAGCCACCCCCATAATTGATTCGGACGTTAAGATTATGGGAACTAATGACTATGAAGAAACTGCCAATTCAGATATTGTAGTCATCACCTCGGGGGCGTCCCGTGAACCCGGAATGAGCCGGGATGACTTGGTGCTTACCAATATGAAGATAGTCCAGGAGGTCACCGAGAAAGTTGTCCAGTACTCACCTAACTGCATAATTATCGTGGTGACCAATCCTTTGGATGCCATGACCCAGTTAGCTCTTCATATAAGTAAGTTCCCCCGGCATAGAGTATTTGGGCAGTCTGGCATCCTCGACAGTGCCAGGTTTCGGACTTTCATTGCTCAGGAACTCGATGTCTCAGTAAAGAATGTATCCACTTGTGTTTTGGGCGGGCATGGTGATAAGATGGTGCCGATTATCAGACTTTATACTGTTGGCGGCGTTCCTATTACCGAACTTCTGCCTAAAAGGAAGATTAATAGCTTGGTAGAGCGCACAGTCAAGGGCGGCGGTGAAATAGTAAGCTTGCTTAAGACGGGCAGTGCCTTTTACGCCCCAGCGGCTGCCACAGCTCAAATGGTGGATGCCATAATTCTTGATAAGAAGGAGATATTGCCTTGCGCTGCCTACCTGGAGGGAGAATACGGCATCAATGGGGTGGTTATAGGGGTTCCCGTCAAATTGGGCAAAAACGGCATTGAGCAGATAATAGAGCTTGAGTTGACTCCTGAAGAAGATGCAGCATTGAAGCAATCAGCCAATGCTGTGCGAGAGCTAGTCGATATCATGGGCTTATGATGAATGTTAGGTGCAATGAGAGAAATTCAGGCTGGTGACGTAACGAACGCCGTAGCCCGTTTATTTGAGCATTCCTGCCATTATTTGCCCCCGGATGTGATAATGGCTCTGAAGCAAGCAAGAGAGAAAGAAAAATCCCCTGTTTGCCGTGATGTACTGGATAGAATCCTGGAAAATGTGGAGGTTGCCGGCAAGGAACAAATTCCTATTTGCCAGGACACCGGTGCCGCTGTAGTCATACTGGAGCTAGGTCAGGAAGTACACATAACCAGTGGAGACCTTTATACGGCAATCAACGAAGGAGTACGACAAGGGTATGATAAGGGTTATTTGCGTAAATCCATAGTGAGCCAGCCTTGTTTTACCAGGGTAAACACCACAGATAACACACCGGCTATGATTCATGCCGATATAGTTCCCGGGGACAGGCTGAAAATCAGTGTCTTACCCAAAGGAGGTGGCTCAGAAAATTGTTCCCGCCTGACTGTTCTAAATCCGGCTGATGGACGACAGGGAGTGATAGATTTTGTGGTCAACCTTGTTGACGAGGTTGGTAGCAATCCTTGTCCGCCTGTTATTATTGGTGTCGGCATAGGTGGGACGACGGACAAGGCTATGATTATAGCCAAAAAGGCGCTGCTACGTAAAGTTGGCGAGCCGAGCCCTGACCCTGAGGTTGCCGATTTAGAGAGGACAATTCTGGGAGAAGTCAACAATCTGGGCATCGGTGCCATGGGCTATGGTGGTACAGTTACCGCCTTAGCGGTTCACGTGGAAACCTTCCCTTGCCATATTGCCAGCATGCCTGTTGCAGTTAACATGCAGTGCTGGTGCGCTCGCCGTGAAGAAGCAATTCTGTAAAGCGATTGAAAAGGTGAGAGGACTTTGATATAAAAATAGGCCTTGAAGCAAAGAGTAATGGTAAATATAGGTTGAGAGCTATGTCTAAGAAGGTTAGGCTCCCTTTGACCGATGGAGTCTTGAAAGACCTCAAAACCGGGGACAATCTTTTGCTTACCGGGGTCATCTACGCTGCCCGCGATGCCGCTCACAAAAGGATGGTCGAATCTCTGGACCGGAGGAATCCTCTGCCTTTCGATATCAAAGGAGCAACCATATATTACATGAGTCCCACTCCAGCCAGGCCGGGTAGGATAATCGGCTCGGCTGCTCCTACCACCAGTGGCAGGATGGATGCTTATGACCCTCGCTTGATTGCCGAGGGGTTGAAGGGTATGATAGGCAAAGGTTCGCGGTCCAAGGCGGTGAAAGATGCTATGATGAAGCATAAAGCGGTCTACTTGGGTACAGTCGGTGGTGCTGGCGCTCTCATTTCCCAGAGCATCAAGAAGGCAGAGGTAATAGCCTACGAAGAACTTGGCACTGAAGCCATTCTCCGTCTGGAAGTGGATGGCTTCCCTGTTACGGTAGTAAACGACATCTACGGCGGCGATCTCTACGAAGAAGGCAAAGCCAAATACCAGGTCAAAGCCTCCTGAATAAGCGCAAAACCCCTTATAATACTCCCTCCTCTGGCAGGGGGGAGTTAGAGGGAGGGGGAACCCACCCGCATCACCTTTCCTGGCATTATTAGCCGATTTCCTCTCCCATCGAGGGCGAGGAATTTTATACGAGATTATGCGGTTAACCATACGGCGAAAATTACAATCAAATACCCTGAGTTAGTACTATTTTTGAGTCTCAACGACGTATAGGTATCTTACGCCGCTATCAATAATGCAATAAATATGCCTCCCCTCCTCCGCTTGGTGGAGTACCGGCTTAACCAGGTCATCCGCGATTCTTACCAAATCGTCCAAAGAGCTTAAAGTTATGATTGTATCGTTCGGCTTTACCCCAGGAAGCTCCTCAATATCTACCATCACCTGCTTATACTTCTTTCTCGCCCGGGCAGCCACTTCAGCGGGGCTGATTTCTGCTTATTCCCCGCTACCACCATGGCCACCACCAATGCCTTTTGGTCTTGAAGCTCTTATCTGAGCCATAGCTTGTGCTCTCGCCCTCTGCCACAGCTCTAAAATGGTAAATAGTGCCTGGAGTTAAGCCGTGAATAACAGCGGAAAAACGTCCCGTGTGAGTCATCCTTCTCACCTTAGTCTTAGAACCATAATCTGTTGTTTCTCCCCACTCGAAGTAGACGCCCACGGATGAATCGGTGCCCATATCGGTTAGTCTGCCATTCAAAACGGCCGAGTGCCAAGTCACAGGCCAAGCAAAACGGGTCGCCACTGAAAGCGGCGAGACAATCATCCACTTGATGGTTAACCCGGCTGTATATTTGCCCGGTGGTGCTGAACCACTAACGTCGGCGTGCAAGCTAATGTCTACGGTGCCATGTGCTGGTATAGGTGATTCGTTATTGTCCCACCAGAACTCAACTTCATCATCACAACATTCCTCGGGGGTAACGTCTAATTCTATCGTTATAGCCTTACTGGCATTGTTCTTGAGCGTCAATGTGGCTTCGGCTGTTTCACCAGGGTATAAACTCACATACCAAGTATTCCCATCCCAATAACCATCGCCAGTATAAGACACTATCTCGATGTCGGAGCCGGCACCGACTCCTGTGGGCGTCAGCAGTGCTACAACTGCTAGTAGCACTGCAAATCCTTTCAGCCTCGTAGTTCTACCTCCTGGAGGAGCAGCAAGCATTGCTCCTTTTAGGCTCTGGAGAAGTCTATGCTAAAGCCGTAGGTTCCGGGTGCAGCATCAGCGTGAACCAGAACCCTAACGAAGAGAACTGTTGCACCCGACATTGCCGAACCAAACGCACCCTCATGCGGGCTCATGCCGTAACTCCAGCCGTTGAGGTCGGCCCAGCTTCCAGTCGGACCATTCTCATCACCCATTTTGTACTGTAAGTCAACTTGTCCGCTCCCTCCGCTGGCGGTAGCCGATACCGTCAGAGATGCATCTGAGCGGTTGCGAAGATTTATGGGGAATACCACCCACTCACCCGGAGTTAACTCACTGGCATCCACATCCGGGTTTTCTGTCATGGTGACGGTAAGGGTACTATCACTCGGGGTCATGACAATATCCGGACACACGCCGGAGCAATATATGTCTAAGTCATCCCCAGCATCAATGCTCATGTAAATGGCTTCCTCAACGTCTAGTGAGACACCAATGTGAAGGAAGTTGTAGGCTGCCAGGGCACCACCAGCAACCAGACATATTGCCAGCACTGCTGACAAAATGCCAATTGGTATGCCATGCCACCGTTTCTTAAGAAATCCTCTCATAAATTATACCTCCTGTCTTATTTTATTTACTTGCTGCTCCACCACAAAGTAGAACCACCTGGTTCATGCTATGAACATCATCTCATAGGCGTCACCTCCCCTCTTGTGTTCCGATTTAGCTGTGGGAAACTGTAAATTACTGCTTTTAACCTCTGTTAAATTCCAAGGTAACATCGTAGGTACCTTCTGGGGCGTCAGCATTAACTGATGCCGTAAGTTTTATTTCTCCTGTATCGCCATCACCTGGTACGGTTGTCGGATTTGTCCAGCCACTCAAGCTTACATTCCCCCCTGCTCCACTCATGGACAGGGTTACATCAATATCGTTGTTGGCATGGTTGGAGACTCTGACCCAAAAGTCATGTGAGTCGCCAGCATAACAGTCTAGACTTTGGGTGAACGTACCATCTGTAACTGTGATCCATGAACCATCTTCTGCCCACTTGTACTCCACAGTCATAGGCTCGCTCACAGTCACGGTAATTTCGGCGGTAACAAATGCGTACCCTGCTGCTGCCACAGCTCCAATAACTAACAGCACTACCAGCAATCCAAGAGGTATGCCGAGCAATCTTCTTCTCATAAACACTACCTCCTCCCTTTTTTATTTGCTTGCTGCTCCTCCAACAAGTGGAACTACCCTTCCTAGATTATCGGTCTTTCCCGAATGCCATTCCTCCATGAGCACCAGCTCCTTCATTAGAATTCACTGAGGTTGCCATTGGTTTGCTTTACTCGTAATGACACTTTTCTGGGAAGGGAGCCTGGGCATCGCTCTATCTCATCGGGCATTATCTTAATTCCACCTCATCTTGGATTTAAGGTGTGCCTTACTGGGCTCACCCTCACCATACCCATCTCCATCAAGCGGAGAGAGAACTCCCGCCGGGGGAGAGGAGACTTGATAAGGAAGCCCGGTCGCCCTGATCGACCCTCCTCGGAACGGGTCCAGGGCATCGGCAATTGTAGTACTCAAAAATGTTCTTGGACACAGACTATTTTGCATTTTTAAATTTACTATTCTCTTTCATGTTTTTTAAGAGGGCCGGGTGCGGCGCAGCAAGGAGCGAACCCTGGCAAGCAATTCCCTCAAGCTTAAGGGAGAGGTCAGGTAGGCATCAGCACCCATCTCCAGAGCTTTTACCTTGTCCATGACATCATCGCTCTGGCTAATAACAATGAGGGGCACACCGGAGAAGCTACGAATCTGGCTTATAAGGTCAAAGTAGTCCAGGGGTGGTACTCCTTCGCTTCGCTCAGGAAGGTGGAACATGGCGATATGGGGTTGCTCACTATGTATTAGCTGCACGGCTTCTCTTGCTTCATGCGCGTGGAATAAGCTCAAATTGGGCCATCTTACCCTCAGGACATAGGGGATATATTTAGATAACTCTTCCGGCAGTTTCACAAGTAAGACTTTCATGCCAGTCCTTAACCAATCAACAAAAACTGACCTTCGTCGGGTCGATTTCGCTTTTGACTCCGCCGAACCCAAGCGACCGTCTACTGGCTCAGACTTACTGTCCTTTCACACACAAAACGACAGTAGCACTTTGGATCTATCCTTCCTTACGCCTCTACTTGCCCGTTACTAGGTTTCCCTTACCGCCCAACTCGCACTCCCGGGAACTTACGCAATCGCTCTATTAGTTAGTGTTCCTCTGCGCAGATTATTCATAGTAATAATTTTTATGTTAAAAATATGTATAAGACCGCTTCAAATAAGCGTAACATCTCTTCAAGACGAAGTCAATATACTTAACTTAACCTTTCTTACCAACCGAGGACTTTTTTCCCATGACCATTTTCTAATCAAATTGATACTTTTGGGTGATTTACAAACGGCTAAATGGTCTTACAATATAAGTTATAAGTAACCAAGAAATAACCAGCTAGCACTACATCGAACCAAATTAGATGAAAGGAGAGATAGGAATGAAGCATATGCCCAGGGTCTTACCCATTATCCTTGTCCTCAGTTTACTGCTCAGTCTGGCAGGCTTTGCCTCGTCGGCATTCTCAACTGTTACCGCCTCGAGTGCCACTAATTCACCACAGACCGTGCCTGTAACACTCAGTGTTAAGCCGGGAGGAGTTATTACCGTGGATAGGCAGGTGGAGGCAAGCTCTGATGATTGCTATACCTTCAGAACTACAATGCGGCTGACCAGGAATTGCCTTTTTATTGATAACGGTAGTTACTACATGCATACCTATCTAAGATTCACAGATGTCAATGTCCCCCAGGGAGCGACCATTGAGCATGTCTATATTGACCTGTGCTCCGACGCATACCACGGTGGTCACTCATATCTTAGAATTTATGGCATAAAGGAGGCTAATACCGATACTTTCTCAACCCAAGGTGATGCCGATGGTAGGCCCGTAACCGATGCCTATGTGGAATGGACAATGAACGGGCTGTACCAAAATCAAACATGGCTCCCGAATACATGGTATGGGTGGACAAATAACCCCCATGATATAAAGGATGTGATTCAAGAAATCGTAGGTCAGGATGGTTGGGAGGCTAACAATGCTCTGGCGATTAAGATAGTCAACACGAGACATCAATCAAATTCAAGGACTGTTTATTCCTGGGACTACGGCGACCATTCCTTAGCCCCCAAGCTCCACATTGAGTATAGTGTCATCAACCATCCTCCTGTTATGACATCTGTTACCATAATTCCTGACCCGGCATATACAGATGATGACTTAACTGCCATAGGCGAGGCAGCAGATGAGGATGGAGATGATATTACCTTCAAGTATCAGTGGAAGAGGAATGGCACGGACATTTCAGGTGAGACAAATCAGACATTGGATAGCAGCAACTTCGCCAGAGGCGACTCTATCACAGTAGTCATTATTCCCAATGATGGAGCTGTAGATGGAGATGCTCTTGAATCTGATGCTTTAGTCATATCTAACTCTGCACCGGTCTTAGGCTCCATAGACGATAAGACTGTTGATGAAGGTCAACTGTTACAATTCACTATTACTGCCTCAGACCCTGATGGAGATCCATTAACTTATTCCGCCTCCAATCTCCCGGAAGGAGCGAACTTTGCCGGCCAAACCTTCTCCTGGACTCCAGATTACCACCAAGCAGGGATTTACCAAGATGTTCACTTCCAAGTCTCAGACGGAGAACTAACTGATTCACAAGATATTACCATTGTTGTTAATAATGTAAATCTAATTCCTACTGCTGTAATAGACTCTATCAAGCCTAATCCTGAAGCGATAGAAGGCGAGGTTGTCTCATTCTCTGGACATGGAGAGGATAGCGACGGCTCAATAGTTGCCTATGATTGGAACTCAAGCTTAGATGGATTTCTCAGCAATTCCAGTTCATTCAGCACCTCAACCCTGTCTGCGGGAACCCACACCATCTCGTTCAAGGTCGAAGATAATGATGGTGCCTGGTCAGAAGAGGTTGAGGCACTATTGACCATTACGTTACCTTCTCCTCCCGCCATAGCCTTCTCACCCGAGAACTTCAACTTCGCTGCTACTGAAGGATGTTCTAATCCAGCAGACCAGACTCTGGGAATCTACAATTCTGGCGGCGCTACCTTGAACTGGAACGTAACTGATAATGCTGGCTGGTTATCATTAAGCCCGACCAGTGGCTCATCCACGGGCGAGACAG
>Ga0315533_1001258_pt1 | contig 19703 bp, 20 predicted proteins | sample SalMarSW160130MG_FD_203081 | JGI IMG/M metagenome (GOLD analysis project Ga0315533, IMG submission 203081) | Salt marsh sediment microbial communities from the Plum Island Ecosystem LTER, Massachusetts, United States - Salt Marsh Sediment SW1601-30 ... | reverse complement strand
ACCGCTGGCAGCCCTTCCGGTATTGCCGAGACTGAGGCTGCTACCGCCAGCAGTAAGACCTCCAAACGGTCAAGACCTTTCAGTAATCCGGCCACTACCAAGATACCAATGATGACTAGGACAATGATGATGAGATAACGGCTCAGCTTTTTGATGTTTTGCTGGAGGGGTGTTTCCTCTTTCTTTACCTCCTGAATAGCACTGGCAATTTTGCCCAGTTCGGTCGACATCCCGGTACTCACTGCTACGGCAGTAGCTCGACCATAGCTAACAGTTGTCCCTGTATAGACCGTGTTCTTTCTGTCTGCCAGAGTCAGTGACTCCTTCAGCACTGCGGTATGCTTTTCGACAGGCATGGATTCGCCAGTCAGCGTAGCCTCATTTATCTTTAAGTTGGATACTTCTATCAACCGGGCATCAGCGGGTACTCTGTCACCGGTCTCCATAAGCAATATGTCGCCGGGAACTACTTCTTTGGCTAGAATTTCCTTGACTTTACCGTCACGCCTGACCTTGGTCTTAGGCGCTGCCATTTGCATGAGAGCCTCCATAGCTTTCTCAGCTCGCAGTTCCTGCATACAACCAAAGACGGCATTAAAAAGTAAGACTGCCAGTATAACCAGGGCATCCATGTAGTGCTGGGCGATCAAGGAAATTATCACGGCAGCCATGAGGATGTATATGAGAGGGCTGAGGAATTGCTTCAGAAAAACCACTATCGGGCGAGTCTTTTCTTTACCTTTTAGCTTGTTATACCCGTAGCGGCTTAACCGTTTCTTTGCCTCGGTCTCGGTAAGCCCTGAGCGTGTGGAACCCAGTTGCTCTAAGGCTTTATCAATGCTAAGACTGTGCCATTGTTCCATCAAAACTTACAAATAAATTATACTACCTGCGTAGAAGGAAGACACAACACGAGTTTTGGTTCAGTTTCAGCATTATGCCGCCTTCTCATGTCTATTCCCGCTCGTACTTCTCGCGAGCATTCTGGGGACATAATACCTAATTTATAGTAGGCCTAATTGGTATGGTGTCCCTGGGATTCTAGAATAGTTGAGTTAATTTGAAAACGGTGTACTCATGATGAATGAAGGTAGACGATTCAACGGGTTAAATCTCTGTGTAACATATGAAGGATCTCAACAGCAATTTTAGCCTCTTCCGCACCAAAATAGAGTTTGTTACGAATCTCATTACCAGGATGCACAAGGTTCCTGTACTCTTTAAGAGGATGGGATAGCTTCTGTATCCCTGCGGAAACAAGTTGCAGTTCGACAGCGACATCTATGAGTTTAGACAGACCCCAACGAGTAATATCATCGCCTTTAGGTGCGCATTTAGCGGACATAGCAGCTGTCTTGTTTATTAACAACAAATCAGTCAAAATGGCTTCGATGGCTCCGCCACACAGGATCATGACAGACTTCCAGCACTGAGATATGAAGGCTCTTTGAATTTCTTCATAATCCCGTTCAATGATAGCTTTCAAGTTAGAATCACTGACAAACTTAAATTCGCGCTTCTCTGTAACAGGGACATTAGTTGACTCTTCGAGGGCGGTCTCTAACCGTCCAAGCACCATTGATAACAGACCCATGACACGGATGATGTTAACCCCTTCATCATCTTCTAAATGATCGAGTTTAAGGTCGAAGGGAACTAAATCAGAGAACTCCTCTTTGAGCAGGGTCAGTTCTAGAAACAATGGTTTAACTGCTCCGAAATCTATAAGTAACCTACCTGTCAAAGTGTTAAGAAATCGCTCCTGCCTTACAAGCGAATGATAGTATGACCTCAGTTTCTTGTTTTGTTCTTGATTCATACTAGGTATTATATTGGGGGGAGATTAAAGCGTCAAACTTGCTTTGAATAGAACGATTGTTCAAATTAGCTCACTGCTTGGCGCAATGCTAGTACGATGGGGTTGTAGGTATCAATGGTCACCTGAATAGTGGTATTCTGGGGACATAATACCTGATTTGTACTAGGCCTAATTGATATGGTGTCCCAGGAATTCCAGAGAAGAGGCTGACAAGCCAGATTGATAGGGAGGAAAAACGACCACTGTAAGGACGGGTATTGACTATTCTTCGTTAATTCTCATATGATGTATCAAAAGGAGAGGAGGTGGAGCTATGCCATTTTGTCCAAAATGTGGAAAAGAAGTAAGTGAGGGCTTCATGTTTTGCCCTGAGTGTGGACAGAGGCTTAAGGTTGGGGTAACGCCAGAGAATACATCAGGACAAGGTGAATTAGCCACAGTCCCAGAGGAAGTTAAGGGGTGGAGTTGGGGAGCATTCGTCTTAACCTGGATATGGGGAATCTGTAATAGTGTTTGGATAGCGCTACTTTGTTTTATTCCCTTTTTTGGTCTTGTTTGGGCTTTCGTTCTTGGCGTAAAGGGAAATGAGTGGGCATGGCGAAATAAGAAATGGGACAGTATTGAGCACTTCAAGAGTACGCAGAGGAACTGGAGTATTGCTGGTATAGTGCTATTTGCAATATCAATAGTTGTAGGTTGCCTTGCGGTTGTTGTTCCTCTAGTCCTGTGTGGTTCTACATGAAGTCTCATTAGCATCTGTCCCATTCAGGGGACATAATACCTGATTTATGGTAGGCCTAATTGGTATGGTGTCCCTGGAATTTGCTTATTGGGGTTTATTCAAGGGAATGGGAGAGATTATGACTGCATTTTGAAGCTGACAGGGTGATTTTACCAGTCATTTAGAGCATAATATTTCTATTTACTTCCATGCTCTATCCAACCACATCCCTTCAATTTCTCCACTTTTCACATCAACCGCAAAAGATCCTATCTTTTTAATACTGCCTCTGGCAAAGCCACCAGAATGTCCATACTCAAAACTTACCTTCCATTTTCCTTCAGCCTTTAGTGCGTATATAAGCTGCAACTCGGAATAATCCAGAACACCCAAGATGCGGAGGACTTTCACAGCTATTTTTTCTAATTCCTCTGCTTGTACGCTCATAGTCTCAAACTACCCCCAGGAAGAGTTTATTGTTTATTCTACCACAAAATTCATTGTTCGTGTATATTTTTATTCCCTATTGAACAGAAAAGATATTCTGGGGACATAATGCCTAATTTGTAGTAGGTCTGATTGGTATGGTGTCCCTGGAATTTGGAGGCGAGTCCCGTAAAATGCTATTGTATCAGGTAGTTTCCTATCGGGGAAGTGTCGGAATTGGCAGACGAGCATGACTTAGGATCATGTGCTTTAAAAGGCGTGGGGGTTCGAGTCCCCCCTTCCCCACCATCGTGTACAATAGACAGAACCGGTAGCATCTCTTCAGTTAACCCCTTAGGTAGCATTGGTATCGTGTAGGTTAACAGTACGTTGTCTCCCGTCACCTTAACTTCTTTGACAAAGCTCCTGACAAAGGATTTTCTCTCGGCAAGGGAACTCTCGCTTAGCAAATTACGCAGGTCGGATACACAATGAGCGACGGTTTCCTCATCTGCCAGTTCCACACGCCTAGCGGAGAGTTCCTGTTCCAGTTGCGATCTTGCTGCCTGCAACTGCTCTCGCCTTTGCCTGAGTTGCTGAATCCGTGGTGCCAGGTCAGCGAGTTGTATCCTCCCAGTTTCGAGAGCATCGTATAGCCTCTCCAATCGGCGGTCTACGTCGGCAATCTCATCGATAACATTGTCTAAGCGTTGGCGGTATTCTATCGCCACGCTGTCCATTTCCTCGTTTACCATATGCACTAACCTGGTGAGATTATCAGTAGTTAAGACATGCTCTTTTATCTTATCTATAACCAGATTCTCAAACTGCTGACTGTTAAGATAACGTGTTGGACATGAGTCAGTTCCCTTCTTCAGCAAGGTCCCGCACACGTAATAGGTGAATCGTCCGCTCTTAGCATCGTGGCCAACCAAATTCTTGCCACAATGTCCGCAGCGGACTAGTCCACTTAACAAGTAACGACTTGCCACCCGCTTCGGATGAAGGTTGACAGGAGCCCTGTCCTTAAGCAGACTCTGAACTCGGTCGAAGGTATCTCGGTCAATAATAGCCGGCCAGGCATTATTCACCCTAATAGGCGAAAGGTCATGTACACTGTTACGACCCCATACCAGGGTACCGGTGTAAACCTCGTTAATGAGCATCTTATGGATTGTAGTTTTTATCCAGCCTTTGCCCTTGGGCCCGGCGATCCCCTCTTTATTTAGCTGTTTTGCAATTTCCATCAGGCCTTTACCTTCAAGTAGCAGACTAAAGATGCGAGTCACTATGTGCGCCTGATTTAGCTCAAGTTCAAGCTTGGGACGCTCTTTGCCACCATCGTTAACCTTAACCTTGCGATAACCAAAAGGAGCCCGGGATGAAATATAGAAGCCGCGGGAGGCACTTTCCCTCATCCCCCTGGTTACTTCTTCACCGAGATTGGCCGAGTAAAACTCATCCAGGCTTTCAATCATGGCCTCAAGCAGCTTTCCTGTGGGGGTATCCTCCGCAGGCTCACTTATAGAGACTACTCGGATTCCGTTCTTTCGGAGCATCGTTTTGAATACAATTGAATCTTCGCGACTGCGGGCAAAGCGTGAATACTTCCAGACCAGAATAAGACCGAACGGCTTTGGAGACCGACGGGCGGCTGAGATCATCTCCCGGAAGGCTGGCCGTGCTGTTGTCTTACCGCTCTCCGATTCATCGACATACTCCTTTATAACCTCATGTCCGTTTCTGGCGGCATACTCCCTGAGAGATTTGAGCTGCGCCGAAATAGACAGGTCTACGTCCTGTTTCTCCGACGAGACCCTGGCATATAGAGCTACTTTCATTGTACTCCTCCTCTAACCAATCTAACATTATCACAGGGGGCAGTATTTGCAACGTCCCGGTACTATTCGCCTGAGCCTTACTATTGCCAATTCTTCTCGGAGCTTACAATCCAGGCGCCCAATTTCAGCAATCGTTTTCTCCAGGTTACGATAGTCTTCCCAATCTCTCAGGCGGGATTCCAGATCTTCCAAAACATCGTGCACTATTTTTACACATCTTTTGGAATGCTCCACTTCCATTATGCCCATGTGTGAGAAGCCAAAGCGAAGATTCACAAGTCCTTCTCCCGCCGATTCCGTGACCAGACTATCTTTGAGACTATACCCTGTGTTCCCATGGGCCCACTGCTTTGCCTCAGCGACGAGAACAGCGACGATGCCGGGTACAATCCCATCCAGGCCGTCACTGATCAAGGGGGTCAGCCTCCGGTCTGCTTTCACCGATTCGTCGATCACTATTTCCAACTTCTGTTGTTCTTCATCGGCTCTTTGCCGCAGGTTTTGGCGTTTTGACATGTAGCCCCATATGGGCGAGCGTGGTAAATGCTGTCGCAACGCAGCTTCCATAAAGTCATCATCCGGCGATGATGGAATATTGCCCGCCCCCAATATCTCGGAATTCAGCGCTTCGGCAAACTTGCGCAGGTCGTCATAGTGGCGTTCCAAAGCATTGCGCAGCACCGCGGCTCTCGCTTCTTTTACCTCTCTCTCCTGTTTAGCAAGTTCGATATGCTTCCTTACCGTACGGACGTCAAAATCATCGCTGTCAGCTATTTTCGGTACTGACTCACCCATTTCACTACGTCTCAGCCACTCACGCCGCTGTTCGAGTTTTACAGGCGGTTTTTTAATCCTTTTCGCCATAATTGAACTCCTTTTGCCTCTGGTTTTTGCACTATGTGCTTATAGTATCATATAGAGTTAGTGTTGTCAAGTGATAAATTATGCATTGCAGTTGTTTATTATATGTGCTACAAGTGTAATAATCATCGCTAATATTTATTATTTACTGTAACATGGATACCCAAGAAAGTAAAGACGGCTGGAGTGACCCTGCAGGAAGTGCAAAATATCAAACACCTTCGGCAGCATTGCGGCTGTTGGCGAGGATAATTGCCCGTGAGCTTGGAAAGCGTAGAGGCGGCGAGGACAAGACATCTTGTCGGGAAACAGATGATCCACCAACGTCGAGGGACGACCTGTGAAAACATATCTTGAACCAAGCGAAATAAGCCTGCTTGAGAAAGCGACATTCAACATGCGGGATAAACTGCTTATCAGAGTGCTTTTCCATCTCGGTTGCCGTGTCAGCGAGGCTCTGGGTTTGACGATTGAAGACGTAGACTTCAACCATGGCACGATTACCATTCAACATCTCAAGGCTAGCCTAAAACTGTCCTGCAACGGGTGCGGACAACGACTTGGCCGAAGCCATACGTTCTGCCCCAAGTGCGGGAGCAAGGTCAAGAAGGCTCAAGCTGAGCAGCAAGAACGTCATCGCCAGAGGCTGCTGCCAGTGGATAGTGATACCCTGGGTATGCTCAGAGAATACGTCTGGCGTGGCGGCCCGGTTCTTCGAGATGGTAACAAACTGATTTTCGGCATCAATCGACATAGAGCCTGGCAGATTGTCAAAGAATGTGCTGAGAGAGCAAATCTGCCAAAGTTGGTCAACCCTGAAACTGGAAGAATCCACAATGTAGGCCCTCACAAACTAAGGGACGCTTTTGCCGTACGTGCAGTTAAGATGGATGACTCGGGAGACGGGCTTAGGCTCCTACAGGAACACTTGGGGCATGCCAGCTTTAACACTACGGCTAAGTATAGAAAGGTCTCCGGCGAAGAGCACAAGGAATGGTACCAAAAGTTGTGGGAGAAGGAAATAGCTTGACTATCTTGCGTCAGCTAAAGGAGATAGGCAGTGGTTGAACCACTAAGGCCAGCTAGAGGTGGTTTTCTGCGTCCCTTCGGCTGCGGCTGGTTTATTCGGGAATTTCTCATGGGTCACGGGCCGAACGGTTCACCAAAGATAGACCCAAGTATTGGTGCGCCTCAATCTGACATCTGCTACCACTACAAGAAAGCTCTTCTTAAGGCAATTGCTATAGATAGAGGCACAAGGCAAGAAGAGCGAGAAGCCAAGCGTGAAAAACGTCCTATCTCTCCCGACAGGATAGAGAGGCTTACCACAAGATACCTACTTCAAACACCCTACAAGTCCAGTGGTTGCCGCTATCACTCTTTTGTTGTTTACTTCTCAAACCTCCAGAGGCTTGGATGGGTGGAAGAAAGCGGCAAGGAAGAGCGTTCAGCCTTTCAGGACAATTATCCCCGAGGTTATCCTCGCAAGTTTTTCCGCCTCACTGAGGCAGGCAGAGTTGCCCCTGAAGCTGCTTGGGCAAACCCTTTGGCTGCCCTCTACGGGTAAGTAACACATGGTAGTGACCCAATAGCAACAGTGGTTTTCGTTCCTTTGTGAAATCACGGGAAACCCCGCTTTGAAATCCTTCACGAAAATATAGGTTCATTCTTTTAATGCACAAGATGTCCTTTTGTGTGATGATGGATACTGGATGATTGCACCTTAACAATTGAATAAGCGACGCAAAGCCTAGCCTGAACGCTTGCTCATTCGGGCAAATAGATGGAAGGGGGCAAGTATGACTGGACACTGTAGCAAATGCGGTAAAGTCTGGACACTAAACGAAAGGCAAGGCGTTTGTCAGTGGTGCTCACGTAACGCAAATTGCGTTACCACACGGACAAAGCCTCGCCCTTTTAAGTGTAGCTCACGACGCAAACGAAAGCAAGCGGACAACGGTGGCAACGGCTATGACCAGCTTCCAGAGCCATATTTGACTTACTACAGCGTGGCGATGCGGTTTGCTCACAAGGCGTTCATAGACGACAGGCAAGACCTTCTACACGACATCATTGAAGGGCTTGCCAGAGTAGCAAAGCGCAAAGACCTTAGTGAACCTGCGATGTATCGGATTGCCGAGCATATCAAAGACCACTACTGGAGTAAGCACTATTCCTATACTAATGGACTGGACTGTAAGCATTGTAGCAAGGCACAGCGGGCAAAGTGTAGAGCAAATTGGGCTCATTCCGATTGGGCTTACTGCGACTGTCATAGAGCAATTCAGCTTGAAAGTATCAATCAACCTATCATGGACAGTGAGGGCAATGTCACTGAGCTGGCTGAGCTGATAGCCGATGATAAGGCACTGGACTTGGAAGCGTGGCAAGACGCCAAGACATTCTTAATAGGCGCACCAATTAGGCTTAAACAGATAGCACGAAAGAAAGGTAGGGGGGAGTCCCTAACCAATGCTGAGATGATTTGCCTTAGCCGATTTAGGAAAAAAGAGCAACAAAGGCTATTAGAGTGAAAGGTTTTGGCGATTTCGGAGCTTATACATAGTGGGAGCACCGCATAGGCTAGCGAGTGCAGCTATGCGAGGCTTACTACTAGGCGAACCGATAAACTTTGCCCAGTTATCGGATAGCCAAAGGGGGTGTTCTAAAATAGAACAACTGAATATCGTGGGCAAGCGTTCAGGCGATGGCTTTGTAACTCACAAGGCTGCACTGGTAAACGCCCTGTCCAGAGTGATGGCTGAAAGGCTATTACTGATGGACTTCACCATTGGGCGTAAAGGCTTCGCAGGATACATCAAGGCTCTTAGCGGAAGCAATGTCGTTAAGATAGTGCCTTCCACTAACGGAAGTGCCAGCGGGGAGCGGGCTTCTGATAAAAGGCTGAAGGTAGTTTGCGGTGCTAATACCAGTTACCTTGAGGACACAGCTTGGGTTGGCGATAAGACGCCAATGTCCTTTGCTGAGGTTAGGATAAGCCCTAATAACACTGTCAAGCCTAACATCGGAAGCATTGAGCTAGCAGAGGCGCTCAATAGAGTGCTTCCCTTCGCTGCCACAGACGACAAAAGACCAGTTCTCCAATGCGTCAAGTTTATAGCTGGTGAGAGTAAATTGAAGCTGGTTAGTGCTGATGGGTTTAGGCTAGCAGAGGTTACTATGGACTTTGACGAGGACATCGAGGGGCAAGTCCTAATCAATCGTGATGAGTTGAAAGGCATCACAGGCGCACTTCGCAAGGCAAAGCGAGTTCGGCTAGGCTTTGAGGCAAGCGGTGATACTCTCGATGGTATGAGCCTTATCATTGACACTGAGGCAATACGCTATAAGTGGCGTGGCGCTGAGGGGCAATTTCCCGACTATGAAAAGGTTATACCAACGGAGTTCAACACCTTCGCACACCTTGACAGCCAAGAGGTTATCAAGGCGGTTGGCGCACTCAAAGCCATTTCAGACAAGCCTAAAGAAAATCCGCTGGACTTGACCATTGGCGAAGGCAAGATAATTATCGCTAATCCCGATGAGAAGGGCGAAGCCATAATCACAGCCGACACCGATGGGCAAGGTTCTGTCAGGATAGATGGCGGTTATCTTGCCGATGTGCTAAAGGCTTGCGGTGGTATGGTGGACTTCAAGCTCACCAATTCCTACTCGCCAATGCTCTTTACTGCCGATGGTTATCAAGTGGTAGTAATGCCGATGATGACCAGCAAGGCAGAGGCAGAGCAGAAGGAAGCCACAGCCACAGCCCAAGCCGAGCCAGAAGCCGAGCCAATCGAGCCTAGCGAAGCGGAAGCAAAGCCAAAGCGTAGCCGTAGCCGTAAAAAAGAGCCAGTAGCCGTAGCATAGAACGCTTAACCACAAAAACAACCACGCACAGGAAGGCGGCGGGGTAGCCGCCTTTTTGTGCTTTTTGTAGGGGTATCCTTGCCCTGTGCAGTGAGGATACCCCTTTTTTTGTGTGTGGCGAGGGCAAGAAAGGAGAAAATGTGAAGTGCGAATTTTGTCACCAAGACGCCCCTGGCCTGATAAACCTGCGTGTTTACACACGGCAAGGTATTCAGGTCTGCAACGAGTGCTACGAGACGATAAACAGTCATCTCCACAAGCCTTACTCAAAGGTAATGGACAAACTAGCTATAACGGAAGCTGGCTATAGAGTTAATCGTAAGCTGGCAGCGCTACCAAGAAGCAAATGCAGATAAGAAGCTAAATGCAGCCCGACTTGGGCAGTCGGGATAGAGATACTTTTGCCCAGAAAGGAGGTGATATCCATGCCTATAAAATGGAGTGCCCTACGAGTGATTGAGGCAGCCGATATGATTGAAAAACATATCAATGCGGCTGTCGAGCCTCTGGAGTGTGCCAGGGAAGTCGCCAAAGCATCTCTGGAAATCCCACAGCTCCCTCAGTATGTTGACCAGCACTTTCGAAGGCTTATGGGCGAAATAGACAGAGCAATTGGCGGCAGCCACTCTGAGCCAGTCGGTCGGCTCAAGGCCAGGTTACAGTCGATCCGAGACTCTGTGCCAAAAGATGCGCTGGAGGCAGAAGAAAAGAAAAGCGAATACGGCAAACAGCAGAGCCTGGTCTAAGGTTGCCCTCCGGATAGAGCTACTATGCCTAAAATCTGCAAGAAAGGAGCACAAATGGCTAGAGTCAAACGAAAGGATATTAGGTTAGAACCACTCCAGGTTAAAGAGCAAACCTACGAGGAAATTAATAAGCTCTATAAATCGGGAACTACCGTCTCAATCAAGGAGCACTGCAGTGGTTTTCCCGCTGTAACTGTGGACTGCGGTGAAATTCATATCCTTACCGATATTTTGAGCCTGGAAGCATGGTGGCACAAGATGAGAAAAGCCGAGCGAACTTAGAAAAACCTAGGCCGAATAGGGAAACTATTGCCCAAAATCTAAAAGAAAGGAGGTGAACAAGTGTCCACCCAGCTTAGCATCTTTGAAGAAGAGGTCACACAACCAGAGCCGAGCACAGCAGTCAGGCTAGGCACTCAAGAACGTCATGTTAACCTGGCCAAAAAGAGATGCGAGGCCTTGAAAGAGTTTATGGAGATCCTCGCCGAGCTGGAAGGGAAGGATATCCATGTCGGGGCTTATGGCGGACACGGCTCTCACTACTGGGTAGAGGGGCTGAAACTAGGCCGTATGACGGTAGAGAGTCCTATGTTTGGCAATAAGGAAGTGCCGAGCGTCATTGTGCTACGGGGCACTCGGGGATGTTCGGTGCGTATTTTCACTGACAGGGTTTATGCGCTGCGGCGCCAGGATTACCTCGGCTATACCCTGTGGCTGCTGGACTTCTGGAATGGCTTTGGAGAGTATCCGATTGACCCTTACCGTCCGCCAGGCTGCGACAGCCTGCACATTAAGCGATTTAACGACTAGAGGGGCTGTACCCCTCATTTGATAGGGCTACTATTGCCCAAAAGGGAGGTGATAATCTGACAACTGAAATTAAAATTGAGAAGGGCATCTCCGACCTCGTCAGTGCTCTAACAGACCCTATTATTGTCTTTCCCGGGGGTTGGGGCGATACTCTTCCTGAATGGCCAAAAAACTGCCATTATCTTAGAGAGACTAGCCATAAATATGAGGGCACTTAAAGGAGAGGAGATGACAGGCACAGACGCCGAAGCCTGCGCCTATCTCTATACCGCTTGCCTCACCCAGCCAATAGATAGTGACTGGACGCAGATTTACCTATACGTCGTCAACCAGGTCTATAGTCGCCATCGCACCAAAGAAAGCGGCGTCCAGTTTCCCGAGGATATTCAGGTCGAGTCACCGAGCGATTACCAGATGGGAAAGTTACGTCGGCTGAAAGACTGGATTTACGAGAGGCGGACTCAGGCAAAGCAGGAGAAGGACCGAGCTGAGAGGCTAGGGAAGCGAGAGAAGGAGGCAACGAGGAGAAATATGGAGAGTCCAGCGTTATTCGGATTCTAATATTCCTCAAATCTAACAGGGTCGAGGTTAATTCCTCGACCCTGTTTTTTTGCCTCTGAAGCCACATTCATGTCAAATGTTCGGTGCCATAGCTGTAATGGCTATTGACACCGTGGCAGTAAATAGCCTACTATCTGTCCCAAAAAGAGGAGGGTCAAATGCAAGCATACTGTATGAAGTGCCGCGCCAAAAGGGAAATGAAGGACACTAAAAGGATAACCATGAAAAATGGCAAGCCAGCAACTCAGGGTGTGTGCCCTGTGTGTGGAACCAAGATGTTCAGAATTGGCAAGAGTTAGACTTGCTCCTTACAGAGCCTAACAGAACTCAAGAGGGCTGGATCTTCCAGAAGGAATCTCCAGCCCTTCTATTTTACGCATCACACTTAACAAGTAAGTGTTCAATGTCAGACAAAACACATAGTAAAAGGCCAGATGCCACTTGCCGGATTTCAGTCAGGGCTCCCCTAACCGGAGGGCTGGAGGTAATTTAAGCCGCTAGGCAGAAAAAGTTTAAAACGTCCTGCAACACCTTGATTTCCCCTAGCAGAGCCCGCCCATGCTTTATTGTTATTCCAGCAATTTCCAGCGGTCTCTACAACAAGGGGAAGGTGGGGAAAACCTCCTTACAATCTCCAGTTCTTCAATGGCCTTTGGCTTACCATAAAATTTTGTAGGCAAAAATAATTATCCTTTGGGTATTATCTACTCGATTGTGTGTTCTCAATTTTTCCGTTCAAAGATTCGTATTTCATTGCCAACTGAAGGTGTGGTTATCAAGCTGATCATACCGGCAATGACTAACCCGGCAAAGCCAAACCATGCAACTTGGTAGCTACCGAGTCTATCAAATGCCAACCCCGCTAAAGGCGGGCCTACCATGCTACCTAGCGCTGCTACACCCATAACCAGGCCAAGGACGGTGGCTAATCTGACTCTGCCGAAGTATTCCCGCACCAAAGCTGGCATCATGGGGACAGGCCCTCCCCATCCAAGGCCTATAAGGACAAGTGATGGTACAAGTATCCATGTCCCCACAGTGGCGACATAGCCAAAAGAAAGGAGACCTAGACTGGCAGGCACAAAGCCCAGAGTTGTTACCCGCCTTTTATCAAATTTATCGCCAAGCCAACCAAAGCTGAGGCGGCCCACAATACTTGTTAATGGTATGGCGCTAGCCACTAGGCTAGAGAACGACCTGGTGAAGCCGATGCTACTCAGATAAGGCATTACATGGGTTACGACAGCGCTCATCACTAGAAGATGGCACATAAATCCCATTGCGATGTGCCAAAAAGCGCTACTCTTCAAGACTTGCTTAACTCCGATATCCAACTCATTGCCTTGTGCTGAGGGCTGGCCTTCGCTAGAGCGTAGCTTTCTGTGAAGGTCACCGTCTGGCAGATAGCCATACTGCTCGGGCTTATGCCGAAAAAGAAGTGACAACGGCAAAAGGATGCCCCACGCACCGAAGCCAAGAATTACCATCGCCATCCGCCACTCAAATATGTCAATGACTCGCGTTGCTAAGGGAACCATGAGGCCTCCGACGGCGGTGCCGCAGACTAAAATACCCGTAGCTAGGGTGACCTTCCTTTGAAACCAGTTGCCCACAGTCGCTACAGGTACAACGCCAATACAAGTGCTTATACCCATGGCTATCAGGATGAAGGCTCCGTAGAAGGTGGCGAGGGAGTTGATATGGCTTAAAAGCAATAAACCGAGACCAATAATAGCGGCTCCAGCGAAAACCAGCCTTCTCGGCCCCCAACGGCCCATAAGTAATCCTACAATTGGGGCGAGAAGGCCCATCTCCATGCCACGTAGTGATGCTGCGAAGGAAACTTGGGCGTAGCTCCAGCCAAAATCGCTGGCTATGGGCTCAAAAACAGCGGTGAAACCGTACTGGATGAAGCCACCAATGTATACCGCAATAAAGAAACCAGCACCAACAATCCACCACCCATAGAAGACTTTAGAGTTTTTGGCCTCCATATCTCTCACAAGCGGGCGAGCTTAAATTCTGCTATCCACCAATGTAAGCTGACAGGCCAAAACGCTCGAAGACCCTTTGAAGCTCCTGTAAGTGTTCCTCACTGGGGGGACTGGTGGATACTGAGTAATTCACTCCCAGCCTTTCAAACTTTGTCTCCCCCAGCCGGTGGTAAGGCAAGAGGCTGACCTGCTTTACGCAGTTTCCGAGTTCCTCGGCTATAAACCTGGCAGTGGCTTCAATGTTTTCCGCCGAGTCATTATACCCTGGTATTACAGGTATCCGAGCCCACATAGGGATAGATAGCTTATGAGAGGCTCGCTTCGCATTATCCAGTATCAGACGATTTGAGACACCGGTGTACTTCTTGTGTTTCACAGGATCCATGTGTTTGAAGTCGTACAGCAGGAGGTCAACAGACTTCAGCACTTCTTTAAATATCCCCCACTCCGCGTGGCCACAGGTCTCCAGAGCCGTGTGGATATAGGCCCCCTTACACAACCCGAGTATAGTGGTCGCAAACTCCGGTTGCGCTAAAGGTTCTCCACCGGTGAGGGTGACACCACCCCCAGACCTTTCATAGAATATGCTATCCTTTTTAATTTCTTCGAAGACTTCTTTGGCTGAGGTCCACCTTCCCATAAGGCTTCTCGCCTCATTAGGGCATACTTCAGCACACTTTCCACAACCGACGCAAACTCGGCGGTTGATCTGTGACTTTCCCCAACGAATTTCTATAGCCTCCTGTGGGCACTCTTGAACACACTTGCCGCATCCGGTGCATTTCTCCAGGTTCAAAAAAATTTCGGGCCTGAGCACTTGCCCTTCGGGGTTTGCGCACCAAATGCATCTTAAAGGACACCCTTTCATGAAAACAGTGGTTCGAATTCCCGGACCGTCATGGATGCTGTAGCGTTGTATGTTGAAAATCAGGCCTCTTACATCTTTCATTTTGGGCCACTGAACGTTGCTTTATACACAGAGCTCCGTGCGGGCGATAATCTCATCCTGAACTTGTTTGCTCAATTGTACGAAGTAGGCACTAAAACCAGCTACCCTTACCACCAGGTCGCGATAATTCTCCGGCTGCTTTTGAGCCTCAAGTAACGTCTCCGCACTGACCACGTTGAATTGGATATGCTTGCCACCAAGGCTGAAATAGGTCTTGATCAGCGTAGCTAGCTTCTTCAGGTCTTCGGTGTCCCTTAAGGTTGAAGGATGAAACTTCATGTTCATCAGCACGGACTGGAAACGCACCTGGTCTATCTTGGAGGCACTTTTGATAATCGCAGTGGGACCGCTGATATCCCTGCCCCGCATGGGCGAGGCTCCCCCGTCAGCCAGAACCTCACCAGCATACCGGCCATCGGGAGTGGCCCCGGTTATCGTTCCGCCGGCCCACTGCGAAGTGATTGAAATAGCTACCGGTATGAACTTTTCCCCGTAGACGGTCCTAACCATGGGCACCGTTTCAGCATAGAACCCGTAGAGATCCGTAGCTATTGAGTCCACGTAGTCGTCATCATTCCCGTACTTAGGTGCTGCCAGACAGAGCCTTCGCAGCTCATCATATCCTTCCCAATTTGCCTGCAGCGCCTCCTTTAGCTGTGCCATCGTTATCTTTTTTTCCTCAAAGACCAGCTTCTTGATCGCGGCCAGGGAATCAACCACGTTTATCATGCCACAAAGGCTTATGCCCCCCCCGTTCTCGTAAAGCATCCTGCGCTCCATCAGGTTCTTGCCTTCCTTGACCGCATCTGCCATAAGAACCGAATCAATCGGAGAGGCGTAGTCAATAGCACAGGCGATATCAACGTTTATCAGCTCTGCAGCCAAATGTATAAAGTGGGCAAGATACTCCTGAAAAGTGCTCACAAAGTCGTCGAAGGTCTCGAAGTTTTCGAGATTCTCTTTGAATGGGCCAACCTCCAGACCAGTCTTAGGATCTACGCCGTTGTTCATGAAGATCTCAAGCACCTTCGGTGGGACAAAAAACGTACATTTAGGCTGCCGAGAGTGTCCCGGCAGGCTGACTTCAATGCACCCGGCCACAACATAGTCCCGGGCAAGCTCGAGTGGGACACCTCTGGAAAGCAGCCATTCAATGTAGGACCTATCACCGATGAAAGCCGGCATGCCGATTCCAGTCTTCACTACCTCGAGAGCTTTTATCATCAGCTCTTTGGGCGTCCCCTCGTGTACTCTGAGTGTTATGGTGTGGTGTGGAGTTCTTGTCCTCTTGGCAGCTTCCAGAATGCGGTAGGTAAGTTCGTTTGTGGCATCTTGGCCATCAGGAGTCACACCCCCAATGGTGAAGTTGTGCCATTTGGCAAAGCCAGTGTACTGCTGCCGCTTCATCCCGCGAAGCGGGGTGGATATCAGGTGCAAATCCTTAATCCGCAGAAGCTGTAGCAACTCTAAAACCTCTGCCTCACTAATTTTGTCTTCCTTGATATCCTTTTTGTAAAATGGGTACATGTACTGGTCGAATCTGCCAGCTGAGGCAGTGCCCTGCTGAACCGTCAGGAAGATAAACCAGAAAGACTGCAGAGCTTCGTAAAAACTTCGGGCTGGATTGGCAGGTACCCACTGGCAGGTCTCGGCAATCCTTTGCAGTTCTGCCTTTCGTACTTGGTCAGCCTCTTTCAAAGCTATTTCTGCTGCCAGATTGGCAAATCGGTTGGCAAGATGAATTATGGCCTTTAGGGATATGATGGCCGCTTGCAAAAAACACGCCTTCCTGACTGTATCAATAGTGTCGGTAAACCTCATCAGGTTCAATTCTTCCTCAGCCTCTCTGATCAGGTGGTTAAGGCCATGGTTGAGGACTTTATCGAAGTTCACCACTCCTAGCCAGCGGTTTACGCCCATGCCTATGCCCGCCTGAGCCACCCCACCAATTCCTTCTTCCTTGCTCTTAAACGGGGGAAGAAGCACCCCCGTCTGCGCAAACGGCCACAGCCTTTCATCGTCAAGCAGCTGCCCAATTCTGTATTGGAGGGTCTTGCCTTTCCAGTATGAAGCTAATTCCCTTATCTCCGGCCAATCACCTTCGTCAATCCTTATAAACCCCTCCTCTTCAAGGATCTTTAAACCTTCCTCGGAAAAAGGTCCCATGAAGGGCTCGATTTCAAGTCCCATCGGTCGGCTAGCGCCATTGCCCACAATTAACTCGCCGTCCTCAATAAAGGCCTTCATGTTTTCCACCAGATGAGCAAAGGCCTTAGCCAGCCTCAAGATCATCGGCTCGTCCTTCGTTTGTTCCCATGATTCAGTAATCAACCGAGCCCTTTCTGTGCACAGCGGATACCTCTCCACGTGAATCTCTTTGAGCAGCTTCTCGAGCCTTTTCTGGGCTCTTTCTCCAAATGTGATCTCGTCTAAATTGATCTGCTTCATTTCTGCCTCCCTTCTATATGTTCAGCTCGGTACGAGCTATGATTTCATCCTGAATCCTTTTCCCTAGTTGGACGAAGTAAGCACTATAGCCAGCTACTCTTACAACCAGGTCGCTATGGTTCTCCGGATGTTTTTGAGCCTCAAGTAAGGTTTCCCGGTTGACCACGTTGAATTGGACATGCTTACCACCAAGGCTGAAATAGGTCTTAATCAGCGTAGCTAGCTTCCTCAGGTCTTCGGTGTTCCCCAAAGTCGAGGGGTGAAATTTCATATTCAATAACGTAGACGCATAAAGCGCTTGGTCTATCTTGGACGCGCTTTTGATGATTGCGGTGGGCCCATTAGTGTCCCGCCCTCTCATCGGCGACATTGACCCGTCGGCGAGGACTTCACCACCGTACCGGCCATCGGGGGTGGCTCCGGTTATATCCCCACCAGCCCACATTGAAGAGATTGAGATGCCACCGGGCTGGTGCTTACCCCCCAAAGTATAGTCAAACTTCGTTATTGTCTCTGCTAGGAATCGGTACAGGTCTTTGGCGATTAGGTCTGTGTAATCATCGTCATTCCCATACTTAGGTGCCTCCAAGCACATCCGGCGCAACTCTTCATATCCCTCCCAATTTGCCTGCACGGCTTTCTTCAATTGCTCCATCGTTATCTTCTTTTCCTCAAAGACAAGCTTCTTGATGGTGGCCAGGGAGTCGGCAACGTTTATCATACCAACGGGTAACAACACCGAATTTATTTCGTAAGGCATCTTACGTTCAAAGAAACTCTTCCCCGCCTTAATGCCATTGGTCATCAGAGCAGCCTCAACAACGTGTTTCATTAGTTCGCTTCGAACCGTTGTCAGTAAGTTTGCGGTCTCTGCCCATAAACCTATGAAGTGGGCCAAATACTTCTTAAAAGCGTCCGTGAATTCAACGTAAGTCTGGAATTCGTCAAGATCCACTTTGAAGGGACCAACCTTTAAACCTGTTCTGGGATCTACACCGCCATTTAGGAAAATTTCGAGGACCTTGGGGACGACAAAGAAGCTGGCCTCCACTATGCGCATTAGTCCGGGTAGAGCAACATCAAGACAGCCCCCTAGAGCATAATTTCTGGCCACGGGAATAGGCACCCCTTTAGATAGTAAGAATTCAATATAGGATCTGTCACCTACGAAAGCGGGCATGCCGACTCCTGTCTTGACCACCTCCAGAGCCTTCATCATCAGCTCTTCAGGCGTCCCTTCATGCACTCTCAGCGTTATGGTGTGGTGTGGGGTCGTTAACCGCTTAGCCGCCTCCAAAATGAGGTAAGTAAGCTCACTGGTGGCATCCTGACCGTTCGAAGTTACACCGCCAATAATCATGTTGTGCCACTTCGCCATTCCGGCATGCTGCATGCGTTTTTCAGAGCGAAGAGCAACGCGCACTAATTCCATATCTTTGACCCTCAGTTCACATAGCAGCCTTACGACTTCTTCGTCCGTAATCCTACCCGTCTCCTTATCCTTCCTATAAAAGGGGTACATATACTGGTCAAATCTGCCCATCCCGATTGTTGGGCTTGGATTGCAGACTAAATAAATTAGCCAGAAACACTGCAAAGCCTCATGAAAACTTCTGGTCGGTTTGGCTGGCACCCAGCGGCAAGTCTCTGCTATCCTTTGCAGTCTTTCCTTCTGTTCGGGATTGGCCTCTGTCTCAGCTTTAGCTTCGGCTAGACCGACAAGCCTGTTGGCAAAGTGGTTGATAGCCTTGAGAGCTATAATAACTGCCTCCAGAAAGCGCCTCCTCTCAACATCATCTCTGCTGAAAAATCGTATACTTTTGAGCTCTTCCTCAGCCTCCTCTATTATGCCGTTCAAACCGTGGCTGAGCACTTTTTCGTAGTCCAGCACAGCTAGGTGGAGGCCATGGTAGATTCCCAAACCTGCACCAGCATAGGTTCCTACTCCTTGTGCCCTGCTTCGCATTGGCGGGAGCCATATGCCGACCTGGAGGAACCTCCAGAGCCGTTCGTCAGCTAGCTGCCACGCGTTATGCTGCCAGTTTCTCGTTCTCCAGTACTCAGCTACTTCTCTAATGGCAGCCCAGTCCTCTTCATCAATTACGACGACTCCTTCTTGTTCGAGCCCCTTAAGCATCTCTACGTCTATCGGCCCCAGGAAGGGATCAATCTCAACACCCCACGGTTTGCTTGCTCCGTGACCCACTATGAGTTCCTCTTCATCAATCCATATCGGTATGTTCTCCAGCACATGTGCAAAAGCCTTCGCCTGGCGAAGACTTTCCGGCTCACCTTCCGTCTGTCGGTATATTTCGGTTATCAGTTGCGCCTTTTGCACACACACTGGGAAATGTTCTCTACGCACTTTCTTCATTAGCTCCTCCATTGTTCACCCCCTGGGCTGCTCCGATTAGCCATCTGAGTGAGGTCAGACTAAAGATGTCTGTCACACCTAGCAAATCCTTTTCTCGCATCCTTGCCAATATCTTTCTCTTATCTCCTTTTTCAATATCTTACCGCCTTGAAGCTCGGCCTGTCAATGGACTGTACTCGTTCAGGTGATTGGTGACACTTTCTCCTTTCTTTTATTTTGCCAATGTTGTTCTAGATATTCCAGTGGTGTAAGGTAGCCCAATGCCTGGCTCGGACGAACAGTA
>Ga0315533_1001257_pt1 | contig 19740 bp, 18 predicted proteins | sample SalMarSW160130MG_FD_203081 | JGI IMG/M metagenome (GOLD analysis project Ga0315533, IMG submission 203081) | Salt marsh sediment microbial communities from the Plum Island Ecosystem LTER, Massachusetts, United States - Salt Marsh Sediment SW1601-30 ... | reverse complement strand
AAACTCATTGCTGCCGAGCTTCTTGATCCGGGACAGAGAAGGGTCTATACCGCTTGATTTCAAATTGCCAGCTATCATCTCTTCTAGGTCAACGGGAATGCAGTAGAATTTATGAATTTCTCCATTGCGCTTAACGATAATCTCTTCTTCATGGACAAGCTCATCTGTCTTCCTCCGCTTGCCATCCCTGGAAATTTCTAAAATTTCTATTTCGGTACTTCTTTTCACCATGATTTGTGGAAGTCCTTTATATCGTCTATTATGCTTCTGCAAGCATCGAAAGCTGGCTCTCTGTGAGAGGCGGAAACTGCTACTAATACAATGTTCTCTGATATGCCTAAGAAACCCACTCGATGTACTATCGCTACATCCTCGACATCAAATTTGTCGATTGCTCTTTTTTCTATCTCCTCTAGTTTCCGGACAGCGTGGTTATCATCCTCAAATTCCAGTCCGTTACCCGAAGGGAATTCGCGTACGGTGCCTGTATAAATTGATATCGCCCCTATTTTGGGGTCCTTCATCCTCTTAGTTATCTCATCTACGGAGAAATCTTCTCTTCTTATCTCAATCATCTCGGCTCACCAATGTGATTACATGTTTGAGATTTATTTTAACAGGCCAGTCGTTTAGTGTTCTCTCAATTCGGGCTATTTGCAGTTTCTCGCTGAGGGAATTATATCTGGCAGGTATCACAACTTGTGGCAGAGCATGAGCTACAAGAGGAACTTCCCCCGATTGGGGTAGATGGCCCTTCACTGCTTTTAGAAAAAGAGGCGAAAGAGGATAATATTCGTTTTGCGCCATTGTGACAGCGGGGGCAAGAGGCGTTTTCGTTTGCTTGGGTTTGGTGGCGAAGCAATTCAAACTTATAGTTGCAATCGGGACAAAAAAATTCATAGATGGGCATTTTAATCCTTCCCTTTATCAAAAGCTTTTAGGAATACGTCAGGGACTTGAGGAACCTGGGCATCGATCCATCTTTTGAGGCAAATCGAGGAGCAAAAATTGTAATGCTCGACTACCTTTGGCCCTTTCCATCGTGAAACCATGAACCAACCATTGAGCACCTCGCATGGTCGCTCCTCTCCACTACATTCCACTCTTTCACCACAAGAATGGCAGGTAAAATATTCCCGACGCATTTAAGTCTCCAGTCTGATTCGTGTTTTATCCCCTTCTTGGAATGCAGCCAGGGATTAGACGGCCACCACCTCCTTAACTTCAGGCACCTGTTCCTTTAGCACCCGTTCAATCCCACCCTTCAAGGTCATAGTTGCCATGGGGCAGCCACTGCAGGCACCAGTCAGCTTTAATGTCACAACTCCATCCTTGACATCTATTAGTTGGACATCCCCTCCATCGGCCAACAATGCCGGTCTCACTTGTTCCAGGGCTGCTTGTACCTTTTCGCGCATTTTTGGCCTCCTTACTTTGTTAAATATAGAGCTAAAACCACCTATTGTCAAATTAAACTGAATTTTAAGCATCGGTCTGCTATCGGGCAATATTATCACCGAGCTAGTTCGTCCTCAGGGAAGTTGGTATAGGGGACAAAGATAATTTATAATACAGTTTTGGGAGTTTACCACATGATCTCTGTGGAAGAAGCCCTGGAGAAGGTTTTGAGCTATGTTGAAGTTCTTGAGCCCGAGCAGAAGCCTATTCTGGACTGCCTGGGACAGGTTCTGGCTGAGGATGTCTATTCCACTATAGACATTCCCCCGCTGGATAATTCCGCCATGGATGGTTATGCACTGCGAGCCAAAGATACTCGTGGGGCTGGTGAGTCATCACCGAGATATTTGGTTGTGGTTGGAGAAGTTGCTGCCGGGTCTATGCCTGCACAAGAAGTCAGGCCGGGGACGGCTATCCGCATTATGACGGGAGCGCCGTTGCCTGAAGGGGCTGATGCCGTGGTTCGATTTGAGGATACTGATGAAGGCAACCGCAAATCATCCGGTGGTGACCTTTCGCAAATCGGTATACTGTGCCAGGCCAGTAAGGGATTGAATGTCCGAGATAGAGGCGAGGACATTGCTAGTGGAGATTTGATTCTTAAAAAAGGAAAGGTGCTTCGCCCTCAAGAGATAGGGGTGCTGGCTTCTCTGGGGCGCCCAACTGTACTGGTTATCCGTCGGCCGATTGTGGCTATTCTAGCTACGGGAGACGAACTTATCGGTGTTGACCAGCCATTGGCTCCGGGTAAGATTCATGATAGCAATAACTATGCCATTGCCGCCGAAGTCTCTCGCTATGGTGGGATTCCCAAAATCCTAGGTATAGGTCGCGATTCGGTTCGGTCTCTAACTGAAAAGATTGATGAGGGTTTGGATGCAGATATGCTTATTACCTCCGGCGGTGTCTCCAAGGGGGACTACGATATAGTAAAGGATGTCCTGGCAGAGCATGGGGAGGTTGGCTTCTGGACGGTTTGTATGAAGCCCGGGAAACCGCTTGCCTTTGGAATTATGAAGAAGATGGAAGGAAGGAGAGAAAGGAAAGTGCCTCATTTGGGATTGCCGGGCAATCCCGTCAGTTCCATGGTTACCTTTGAACAATTCGCCCGTCCTGCGATATTAAGGATGATGGGGAAGAAAATTCTGGCAAAGCCAGCTATTCGAGCTATTATCGAGGATGATGTTGTGGATACTGATGGCCGCCGCCTCTTTGCCAGAGTAAGTGTAACCAAGCGTGGTGGTCAATATTATGCCTCCGTCACCGGTCCCCAGGGCTCGGGAATCCTTACATCCATGGCCAAGGCCAACGGTCTGGCTGTTATTCCCGAAAATAGCAAGGGGGTAAAGGCTGGAGACTTGGTCGAGGTGCAAATGCTGGATTGGGGAGAGGAACAAGGCGAGGTGAAAACGTTGCCGATTGTTTCCATCGTGGGCAAATCGCAATCTGGTAAAACAGTGCTTATGGAGCAACTTATTGCCGAGTTTAAAAGAAGAGGATATAAAGTCGCTGCTTTAAAGCATAGTCGAGGCGGGATGGAAATAGACCGGCCCGGAAAAGATAGCTGGAGGTTTACTCAAGCGGGCAGCGATGCCGTACTTGTTAGCTCGCCTGATAAGCTCGCCTTCATTAAGAATTTGAACCATGACCTTAGTATTGAGGAAATTATGCCCATCGTTGGCCTTGAATTCGACCTCGTCCTTGCCGAAGGATTCAGGAAAAGCAAAATTCCTAAGATCGAAGTGCACAAAAAAGGACTTGGGGATGACTTATTGTGTTCTCCCGATGAACTTTCAGCCATCGTCACTGATGGGTCGTTGGATACTGATATAACTCAGCTTACCTGGGGTGATACAGTGGCCGTAGCTGATTTTATAGAAAAGAATTTCGTGTTGAACAGCCAGAGCAATGCCTTTCTACCTCCCATGAAGGAAGAGGGCTAGGTGCAGAAAATGTTTACCGTAGGGGTATTGACCATCAGTGACAAAGGGGCAAGTAGGGAGCGTCGGGATAAAAGCGGAGAGGTTATTCGCGAAATCCTCCCCAGCATGGATGCCCGCATTGTAAATTACGACGTCATTCCTGATGAAAAGGAGCTTATTGTTGCAAAGCTGGTTAAGTGGGTAGATGAAGACGATTTAGACGTGCTCATCACCACGGGAGGAACAGGGCTCACTCCTAGAGACGTTACTCCGGAGGCGACTCTTGCCGTGGTGGATAGAATTGTCCCCGGTTTTGCCGAGGCGATGAGGGCTGAGAGCCTGAAGAAAACCCCCATGGCCATGCTCAGTCGAGCAGTTGTTGGCACTCGCGGGAAATGCTTAATTATCAACCTGCCAGGAAGCCCCAAGGCAGTACGCGAATGCCTTGAAGTGATATTACCAGCTCTACCCCATGCTGTGGAAACGCTTAAAGGCCAAGCGGGCGAGTGCGGCATAGCCGAAGCTTAAGTTCAGGATAGCCTATCCAGTCTTGAGGCTTCGGAGAACTTCCCCGATGCCAGGCCTTTTCCCATACATGAGCAGGTAAGTTCTGAAAATCCTGATGGTTAATAACAAAATTCCAATGATGGACAGCACCAGCACTGCTATACTGGCAACCAGCTGCCAGACAGGTATATCACTCACGCCCAGCCTTATTATCACTTCCACGGGAGCTGATAGAGGGAAAATGGCAAGAACGACCCAAATTGGGTTGTCCGGCAAGAACATAAGTAAAGACATGAACCAGAGGGGTATAAGTAAGGGAATTGTAAAAATCCCTATCAATTGTTGTCCTTCCCTGGAATTGGAACTGATGGCGCCGATACCTGCCGAAAGCACGGCGAACAACAAATAGCCAAGGATGAAATACACTACAGCCAGAACGATGAAGTTAGCTGGTAATTGTATTGTGCTGATAAAGCCGCCGATGGATGAGGAAGCCAGGTTCAACAGGAATGGCGCTGAGATTACCCAGACGGCTACCTGCACCAGCCCGGCAGCACCCATCCCTAAAACCTTGCCGGTGAGCAATTGCCGGGCGGAAACGGAGGACAACAGTACCTCTATAAGGCGATTCTCCTTCTCCTCACCCAACCCTTGCAGCAGATAAGTGGAGGAGAAAACGATGGAGAGCGCCAGTAGAATGCTAAAAACAGCTGGAATGATAAAGTTCCCATATCCGCCTTGCTCTGGAGCCACGGCACCAGTTTCAGTAAGCCTGGTGCTAACCAGATTCAAGGGTGCTTCAATCCTGGCTATAGTGGCCTCGGGCACCTTACCTGCCAATAGATTACTTGTGAGGAAATTATTAATCGCTGTCGTTGTGGCAGGGAGCGCCGCAAGCTGTTTTTCCAGGGTATAACGGTTAATCACTCCAGTAGAAATATAATCCGGCGGAATGACAAAATACTCTTTAATATCGCCATTGACCAGCGCTTCAGTTGCGTCGTCCGGTGTGTCAAAGCGGACCATCGTTATGTTTCCCTGGCTGGTATACTGCTGGAATCCACCGAGCTCATCCACATACCCAATGGTCGTTACTTCCACTGTTGGCCTGGCAACTCCTGATACGAGCTGGAAAGCTCCTATTAGCAGGAGGGCTATGAGTGGCACGATAAGGGTCATAACAATAAACCCTCTCCTCTTTACCGTGTGCAGGAATTCATGTCTCAATATCAAAAGCGTCTTATTCATGGGTCTTACCCACCACCCTCAGGAATATTTCATTAAGTGGAGGAGTAGCTACTTCAAAGCGATTGATTACTATTCCACGACTTACCAATCGTTCCAGGACTTGCTGGGGAGTTGTATTTCCATCAAGGACCAGCTCCACGTAGCCTTTGCGGGTCCGTTGCTCAGTAACTCCCGGCACCTCCCCGAGCTCTCCTTCAAAATCCAGCAGAACCGAATTGCTTCTATACTTGGACTTGATTTCAGCCAGATTCCCGTAAAGAACCGAGCGCCCGTGGTTTATCATCAATATGCGGTCGCATAGTTCCTCAATTTCATTCATCTGGTGGGTGCTCAGGACTAAAGCTTTACCTTGATTCTTCAGGTCAAGGAGCATCCCTTTCAATAACTCGGTGTTGACCGGGTCGAGCCCGGCAAAGGGTTCGTCCAGAACAACCAGTTCTGGGTCATGGATGACACTAACGATGAACTGGATAATCTGTCCCATGCCGCGGCTCAACTCTTCAATCTTTTTTCCCTTGTGGGGCAGCATACCTGTCTGATTGAGCAGCTCATTAGCTTTTTCTTCGGCTGAGCGCCTGTCCATACCCTTGAGGGAGGCAAGGTAGACTATAGAGTCGAGGACACTAAGCTTTTTGTACAGTCCTCTTTCCTCAGGCAGGTAGCCGAGCTTATTTTTGGTAGCTTCACTCAACCTCTCGCCGAGGATAGTCACATCGCCCGAATCCGGCTTGATGATGTCCATCATCATCCTGATGGTGGTAGTCTTGCCGGCACCGTTAGGACCAATAAGACCAAATATCTCGCCTTGAGCGACAGAGAAAGACAGGTTGTCAACGGCGACCTTATCTACAAAGGACTTGACTATATTGCTGACTTCAACTGCCGGCATAGTAACAGTTCTTTCTTAATTCGCATTTTAGCACAGCGTCAGTAGTGTTAGTAACCTTATAGTAAAGCGTGAAGATGTTTAAGACTTGACTCCAGGATTGTGGCCGAAGGTTTAAAGAAAGAAGAGGTACATTGAAGTATTGGCTTTCAAGGCTACTGGGAAAGGCAATAGCACCGCATTAAAAGATAGCTCTCCCGACGACATTTAAGAGTTCCTGAACAGGCTCTAGTCAAACGTAACGCTGGTACTTTGGCTCGTACATTTGAGACTTAATGAACGTCGATAGATCATCGGGCTTCGGTTTCCTTGCGATGCCTTGATTATAGGCTACCTCTGCCACTGCGGTAGCAATAGCAGCGGAGACCTCCCTGATTTTAGTTAGTGGCGGATAAATACGACCCTGTGCAAGATCGGCTTCTGAAACCGCATTCGCCAGTGCCCTTGCAGCAACAGAAAACATTTCATCGGTAACCGACATAGCCTCACACGCGATGATACCCAGTCCAATGCCTGGAAAGGCATAGGCGTTGTTAGCTTGGCCCGGCACATATGTTTTCCCCTTAAACGTGACGGGAGCAAAAGGGCTGCCGCTGGCAAAAATAGCACGCCCCTCCGTCCAGGTATAGGCCTCTTCGGCAGTGCACTCAGCCTTTGAGGTCGGATTCGACATTGCAAAGACAATGGGTCTTTGATTGTAAACGGCCATGGCCTCCAATACCGACCGGGTAAATGTCTTGGGCTGTCCCGAGGCTCCAATAATTACTGTGGGGCTGAGTGACTTAACAGCAGAGAAAAAATCTCTGAGATGCTCATAGTCATGGGCGTAAGGGAGCTTGTATTCTGTCAAGTCGCTACGGCTTTTCACCACCAGGCCTTTGGAATCCACAAACCAACACCGATTCCTTGCCTCTTGCTCAGACAGCCCATCAGCAACCAACGCCGAGCTAATCATATTGCCAATTCCAATACCAGCTTCACCGGCACCGAAGAACAGAATCTTTTGATCCCTTAACTTGCCCCCCACAATTCGCAGGGCTGAATACAAGCCTGCTAGCCCTACAGCTCCCGTCCCCTGTATGTCGTCATTAAAAGTGCAAACTTGGCCTCGATATTTATTCAGCAAGCGAAGTGCGTTGTGAGTGGCGAAGTCTTCAAACTGGATAAGAACATGGGGATAGAGTTCCTGCACTGCCATTATAAATTCCTCGACCAGGTCGTCATATGGTTCTCCACGAAGGCGACGCTGTCTGAGGCCGACGTAGAGAGCATCGTTTAGCAGTTCCTCATTGTTTGTCCCCACGTCGAGGGTCACTGGAAGACATAGACTGGAGTGAATCCCAGCGCAGGCAGTGTAGAGGCAAAGTTTCCCCACGGGAATGCCCATCCCATTGGCGCCCAGGTCTCCCAGGCCCAGAATCCGTCCACCATCGGTGACCACTATAATGCGCACATCCTTATCCGGCCAATTCCGTAAGACATCAATCACGCGCCCCTTGTCCTTGGCTGAAATAAAGATACCCCGAGGTCTCCTCAAAATGTGACCATATTGCTGACACGCTTGTCCCACTGTGGGAGTATAAACAATAGGCATTATTTCCTCGATTTTGTCCATAACCACCCGGTAGAACAAGGTTTCATTTCGGTCCAGGAGGCTCATGAGATAAATGTACCTTTCCAAATCCGTTGGCTTTTTATAGAAATTTTCCATAACCCGTATAATCTGTTTTTCCAGAGAAGTGACATATGGCGGTAAAAGCCCCTCAAGTCCCAACGCCCTCCGTTCCTCCTCGGTGAACGCCGTCCCCTTGTTTAAGGTTGGTTCACGGAGCAAGTTAACGCCGGTAGGTATATTAGCCATGCGAATCTGCTTTCCCTCTCTCAGCTCTTCATCACCCATAACTAATTCTCTTTCTGGCACTAACTAGTAACTGCCCAAAACAGTACCCAAGATAAAAAGCAAACGCTGCGGTTTCAGGCACCTTTTACCTTTTGCCGTTCTATTATAACTCTTCTTTTGCCTTTAGTGTTATAGTTTTCGTATCCTTTCTTCACTTTAATATCCCAGGGTGCTAAGAGCTTAGGGATAAATACTGATAACATGTTATCTCAATTATAGGGAGTCTGATTGGGTTCTTGGAATTCGGGTTGCAACTACGTTGGTTACCCCTTTCCCATAGGATAGAGCAGTGCAAAACCTCATGTTAAATTAAATGTAGAATGTATCATTTATTATAGCTAGGTTCTCACCCTAGTTTAATTTAGCTTGTTGTGAAATGCTTTATCTATACTCTCTCAACTTCTGGACTTACGCGCCCATATATGGAAAATCTTCTCATTAAATATCTTCTGGGGGTAATTTTTGGCTTCAATGACTTCCAAACCCGCTTCTTTTAAACGCTCTTTTATTTCACTAATAGTATAGTAAGCGTAGAAACGAGGACCTCCAGCAAATGACTTTGGATTGTCTTCAAGTCCTTCACCTGTACCAGCTTTAGCATTGCAAGAAAATATACCTACTGGTTTCAATACTCGTATGACCTCTTTTAATACTTGGCCAAGTTCCGCTTTGGGCACGTGATAAATGCACCCATTTGCCCACACTCCATCAAAAGTATTATTGGGAAATTCAAGATTTCGCATATCCATTAAATGAAAGACACCATTCTGCACATGCTTCTTTGCTTCTTGTAACATCTTGGATGAATAGTCTATACCAACAACTGTTGCCCCCTTTGCCATTAGATAAGCCGTGTCTTTTCCATTACCACAGCCAATATCGAGGATTCTTAGATTTAAAGCTTCAATTAACTGTAAGAATCTATCTAGCAACTGTTTCTCATAGTCACCAACCCATGTGTCAGATACCAAGCCACTAATCTTTTCTGAATATGAGGTGGCTATCGAATCGTAGGTATCTCGTGTGATACTGATGACGTCTTTTCTATTATTCACGCTAAGACTATAGCTTAGGGTAAAATTTTGTTCAAATCCCAGGTGACCTTACCACCAAACACCAGACCAGTTATTATGTAGCAAGGGTGTTGGCCGTGTGGGACGATATCATGGCTTATTGCCCAGAGTTTATGCCACCTTTCGAGAACAAATACGAACTTCTTCCTGTTATTCTTCCCTTCCACAAAGTCAGTAGTCACTAGCATCCTTCTACAAGAATTTCACGCTAAACAAAGTAAACTCATTCAAATCGCAGACTTTCCTTTGTCGCTGCCTACATGGTAAGATATGTACCTTGGAGGTTTTTAATTGAGGGAATCCATGCGTATTGATATTTTGTGTCTCTTCCCTGAAATGTTTGCCTCTCCGCTCAACCAGAGCATCATCAAGCGTGCTCGGGAGCAGGGATTGATGAACATAATGATTCATGATATTCGTGAATACACCCAAGACAAACATCATACTGTGGATGACTATCCCTACGGCGGTGGACCTGGCATGGTGCTCAAGCCCGAGCCTATCTTTGAGGCAGCAGAGGCAATAAAACAGCAACTTGGTGTAAGTGAGATGCCTATTATATTACTCACTCCTCAGGGCAGGCTTTTTTCTCAATCTGTTGCTCAGGAGCTAGCCCTCCATCCTCATCTGATGTTAATTTGTGGCCATTACGAAGGTTTAGATGAGAGAGTGTGTGAGCACTTAGCTACTGATGAAATCAGTATCGGGGATTATGTACTTAGTGGAGGGGAATTAGCTGCCCTGGTTGTGGTGGATGCTATCGTTAGACTTATACCAGGAGTGCTTGGCTCACAAGATTCCGCCGGCAGTGATTCTCATAGCAATGGGCTTTTAGAATATCCCCAATATACCAGGCCTCAGGTATATCAAGGTTGGTCAGTGCCCTCGGTTTTGCTTTCAGGAAATCACGGTGAAATTGCTCAATGGCGACGCCGTCAGGCTGTCCTGCGAACGGCGAAACGACGCCCTGACCTCTTGGAGAAGGGCAATCTCTGCGATGAGGAAAGGAAATGGATGTCAGAGAATTTGTTAAACCCAAAGTGAATCCCAACATTCCTCAAATTTCCCCTGGCGATACGGTCAGGGTTAGTTTGAAGACCATAGAAGGAGATAAAGAGCGACTGCAGTACTTCCAGGGTGTGGTGATCAAAATGAGGAAGGGTGTTGATGGTGGAAGCTTTACAGTAAGGCGGGTCTCTTACGGCATCGGAGTGGAACGTACTTTCCCTTTCCAATCACCCTCTGTGCAAAATGTGGAGGTGCTCAGGCATGGACAGGTGCGTCGAGCCAAGCTCTATTATATGCGCAGGCTCAGCGCTAAGCAGGCTCGGCTTAAGGAAAGACGAGAGAGGGCAATAGAGCAAGCTGCGGCTCAAGAAGAGCAGGCCTTGTCTCAAGAAGAACAGTCCGTGTCTCAAGAAGAACAGTCCGTGTCTCAAGAAGAGCAGGTTGTATCTCAAGAAGAGCAAGCCACGCCTCAAAAAGAAGAACAGACCTCTGAATGAACTACGCCGAGGTGGCAGTCAATTCCCCGGGGAGTCGGTTAACTTTTTGCTATTCCGTACCGCCAGGGCTCAATATTAATGCCGGGCAGGCAGTATGGGTGCCCTTTGGCTCCAGGGTCATTCAAGGGATTGTGCTTCGATTATCAGACGAGCCATCGGTTGAAGAAACTAAGGAAATAGCTGGCATTGTTACTGATGGTCCTTTGTTTTCCTCGATACAAATAAAGCTTGCCCAGTGGATAAGCGAACACTATTTTGCTCCCCCTTTCGATGCCCTGGCTTTAATGCTGCCTCCGGGATTTGAGAGACGAGCTATTACTTGCTTCCAGTTAGCAGATTCCCAAGTAGATTTGCCCCTAACCCCAGAGCAAAGGCAAATCCTTGATATTATGAGGGAGAAAAAGAAAATAAGCTTGCCTGAGATGGAGAAAGCAATTGGCAAAAGAAAAGCCAGGCAAATCATCGAGCAGTTTCTAGACCGTCAGCTAATTACAAAAACTCTGGAATTGGAAAAGGCAAAGGTAAAGCCCAAAACGCTCCCTTATATTAAGCTAATAGCTGACAGAGACGAAATTGAAGTGGCAAAGGCTCGCCTGGATAAGTCTAGAGCTTATAAACAGGCAGAACTCTTAGAATTTCTGACCGGGCAGACTCAACCTATTTCAATTAGCGAACTGAGGAAACATCTCAATTGCTCTCCTGCCACTATCAAAGCCCTGGAGAGCCGCCATTTAGTCTCAGTGGAAAGGCTCAGGGTAAGACGCGACCCCTTATCTCACCTCAGTTTCACAACTTCTCCGCCTCCGGTTCTCACTTCATCTCAACAAACTGCCTGGGAATCGATCCAAGATGTCATTGTGGGGGAGGTGAGGCAATCCAGCAAGCCACCGGTTTTCCTCCTTTTCGGCGTTACCGGCAGCGGCAAGACTGAGATTTACCTGCGGGCCTTAGCTCAGGTTATTGCTGCCGGTAAGCGAGGCATTTGTCTTATCCCGGAAATCGCTTTGACCCAACAAACAGTAGAGATATTTGCTAATCGCTTCCCCGGGCGTGTGGCAGTACTGCATAGCGGCCTTTCTTTGGGAGAGCAGTTCGACGAATGGCAATGGATAATAGAAGGAAACTGCGATGTCGTCATCGGACCGAGGAGCGCTTTATTTGCTCCTTTGCCCGACCTCGGTCTTATCATTATCGATGAAGAGCATGAATGGACATACAAACAAGAAGATAAGTCGCCTCGCTATCATGCCCGCGACGTCGCCATCAAATTGGCTCAACTCAGTGATGCTGTTGTCATCCTGGGCAGTGCTACCCCCGATATTGGCAGTTTTCGTAAGGCACAGCAAGGCGAATATCAGCTTGTAGAGCTAAAGGAAAGAATTACTCCTCGTGGTTATTCCCCTCTCCCTGAAGTAAGCATAGTGGATTTGAGGGAAGAACTTAAAGCCGGAAACACAAGCTTGTTGAGCCGTTCCTTATTAGCTGCCATGAAAGAAGCCTTGGCACAGGGCGAGCAGATAGTTCTTTTCCTTAACCGTCGAGGCACAGCTACCTTTGTTCGATGTCGTAACTGTGGCTTCGTCTTTCGCTGCCCCCGCTGCTCCATAGCCCTTACTTACCATTCAGTGGAGAAAAGGCTAATTTGCCATCGCTGCCGCTATTCTATTCCGGTATCCCAAAGCTGTCCCCGGTGTTTTCGGCGCAATCTCAGGTTTCTGGGCATTGGCACGCAGAGGGTAGAAGAAGAGATAAGGCATTTCTTCCCTGAAGCAAGGTTGCTTCGCTGGGACAGAGATGTGATTACCAGGAGATATGCTCATGAGGAGTTGTTAAAGAATTTTCGTGACCACAAGGCAGACTTGCTTATTGGCACCCAGATGATAGCCAAAGGATTAGATTTGCCTCAGGTGACCCTGGCCGGGGTGATTAGTGCCGATACTGGCCTTAATTTTCCTGATTTCCGGAGTGGCGAACGCACTTTTCAACTCCTATGTCAGGTAGCTGGCAGGGCTGGGCGTGGGGTTAAAGCAGGGAAGGTTATCATCCAGACTTACTCCCCCGATAACTACACTATTGAAGCTGCTGCCAAGCATGATTATCTTGGGTTTTATTATAAAGAAATAGATTATCGCCGCCGATACAATTATCCCCCTTTTAGCCAATTAGTCCGCCTCGTTTATAGCCACACCAATGAGGGATTATGTCGCCGCGAGGCAGAGAGGCTGTATCGTCTAATTCTTGAGGAAAGGGCAAGGGAGGGCACGATTGATTTCAATATAATTGGGCCTGTGCCCACCTTTGCCTTCAGGGCCAGGGGCAGGTATCGCTGGCAGCTCTTCCTCCGCGGCCCTGAGTCCACTCAGATGTTATCCCGGCTCACTTTGCCGCGGGGCTGGACTATAGATGTTGACCCCGTAGGGATAGTTTGATTTTGCGAGACTATCGGCAGAGCCAAACCACGGAGAAATTGCAGTTCTGGTCTGATTGACATAATCCTAGCTATAATGACCACCAACATAGCAATCCAGCGTGCCAGAATCGCTGAACCAAGAGCGCCATAAAGTGAGAGCCGAGGCTGACCTCGGCTCTCACACCGTTTCTCTTCGCTCCCCTTAGCGCTCACTTAGTGCCCGAGATTGCTGTTACGCTCATGAGCCTCTCGCCGACCATAAATCGTGGCTCCAATTTAATATAGCTACAATCGGGTCAACAAAGCCCACCCTCACCGCTGTTCTCAGGACCTCGTGTTGGGAGATAAAGTCGGCTAGGGGAGGACTGGTTTTATAATAGAGAGATACAAACTTGGCGCCCAGGCTGTTAGGCAGCAGGATCGTGTCCCTAAACTCTCTCAGGATATCTATTTCCTTTGCTGTATCAGTACCATAGGCTGCGGTAGCAATAAAACAACCACAGACATCAACTTCCGTCGGATGGCCATAACCACCAAATGGCGTTCCTTGCAAGTCGGCCAGACGTGGCGTGGTATCCTCTGTTATTATTGCCCACATATAACCGCTATAGCCATTGGTGCTGGTGGTATTGACTCCGCTGTCTAAGCATTGTACCCAGTCGGTGTCGTTCCACCAGAAGAGCCGGAGTGATTCTTCGTCAATATCTGCCGCAGTTACTTCAGCATCGGTATAGTAAAGCCGTAGCTCAAACTCGGTCCCAGGCTCAATATTGCTAGCGCGGACGTCGCGCCATATGTCTAATGGGAGGTATGTCTCCTGTGCGAGGAGATTGAGGGAAGCGAGAGCCCCGCCGCCAGATAAGGGGTGTGGGTTACTAGCGTATCTAGCAATAGTTACCGTAGCTTTGCCGGTTACCACTACCTGGATGTCAGCTTCATCTATGGCATCAACGGTATCATCTTCTACCGTCTGTGTTACTGACTGGGCCCCCAGCCAGGGCTCGAAATTCACATTACTGCTGACGGCATCACCATCGCCAGGTCCAAATCCGGAAGGTCCGGTGGCATCGCCCCACCAGTTGTGGGTGGCATACACCGTCTCACCGCCATCGTTCCGCACACCATAATCAGTGTTGCCGACGATGTTGTTGAAGTGAGCTTCCTGGGTAGAATTCGAGAGAACCAATATGCCTATTCCGTTGTTAGAGATAGTGGACCCTGTTATCTCTACAGTAGAGGTGCCTTCTAGATCTATTATAGCCACCCCTGATCCGGTGCCAATAAGGTTTTCCACCGTCAAGTCCGCAATTCTCCCTGTGCTGTCAAGGTAGAGGATGCCGAAATTTCCTCCTCCGCTGAGCTCGGTTCCATCAAAGTCAATACCCTCAATATTGATGTTTTCTGACTGCGCCACCACTGCCATGAACCATCCGTATCTGGGAGAATATATTGCGCCGGTAACGGTTGCCCCCTCAGTTCCGATTATGCTTATATCGTTCTTCTCTATCACTCCGAAGGCATTGTATTCCCCCGCCGCCACCATGATGGTGTCGCCATCCTCGCTAGCATTAAGAGCTGCCTGTATAGTGGGGTAGTCATCGGGCACATGAATAACAGTGTCAGCCAAAACAGGCACCGCCGTCACCAGCCCCAGGCTCACCACCAGCACCAGGGCAAACAGGATACTAAATATCTTTTTCACTCTTCACCCCCTTCGTAACAATTCGATTTTTCCAAAATCCTTATCCTTCGACAGAGCTTCAGCGAGAGCTAAGCCGAACGCTCCGGACAGGCTCTTATTCTTTTCCCTTCAAGGAAAAAGGATTGCCTCGACTATGCCTGGCAATGACTTCAGGTTTCGAAAGGAAGGGTTGATTTTACTGTGGCATAAAAAAAGAGCCCAGTTCACATTTCTATGTGTGCTCGGCTCACCATCGTGGGAACTTCTACAACCCTCTGAGGCACCCACTTGAATACCAACCTTATACTGGTCTTAAATCACCATTTCTAATATAAGCTACTCTTATTAATACTATTATACTACTGTCTAAGTAGTTGTCAATATTTTTTTAAAAAAGGGTCAACTCTATTTTTTCCCCACCTCACCCGCCATTACGAATCCTTCGCCGACCATGAATCATGAGTCCAATCTAATATTTTTACAATCGGGTCAACAAAGCCCACCTTCACCGCTGTTCTTAGAACCTCGTGATGAGAGATGAAGTCGGCTATGGGGGGGCTGGTTTGATAATAGAGAGATACAAGCTTGGCGCCCAGGCTGTTAGGCAGCAGAACCGCGTCCCTGAACTCTCTCAGTATGTCTATTTCCTTTGCTTTATCAGTACCGTAGGCTGCGGTAGCGATAAAGCAAATTGGCTGCGGAGTTGGCGACGGATGGCCATAGCCACCAAATTCTGTTCCCTGCAAGTCGGCCAGAGAAGGCGTGGTATCATTTCTTATTTTTGCCCACATATAACCGCTGTAGCCATTGATGCTGGCGGTATTAACTCCGCTGTCTGAGCACTGTACCCATTCAGTGCCGTTCCACCAGAAGAGCCGAAGTGATTCTTCTTCGCTGATGCCTGCCTCAGCTACTTCATTATCGGTATAATAAAGCCTTATCTCGATCTCGGTGGCTTCTGTAGTATCGGGAACGTAGACATCGATATATTTACCCAGTGCACCGAAGTCGGTTGGGGCATCGCCGCCGGGATTACCAGCAAGTTGAGCCATGGTTACCGTAGCTGTGCCGGTTACCACAACCTCGGTGTCAGCTTCGTCCTTGGCATCAACAGTGTCATCGGTCACCGTCCCTGTCTTCAGAGTTACTAGAGCAGCGCCCAGCCAGGGCTCGAAATCAACATTGGATGAAACACCATCACCTTTGCCGGGGCCGGCATAGCTTGGCCCGTCATTGGCACCCCACCAGTTCTTGGTGGCGTCAAGCGTCTCGCCTCCATCGTTCCGCACACCATACCAAGAGTTGTCATCGAAGTTGTTAAAATTAACGGTAATTCCGTTAAGCTCTGTCTGTGTATCAAACACATAGACACCGATGGAATTTCCTGTGAAAGTATTGTCTTTCACATTCACATTCTCAGAAATAGGCCGGTCGTGGTGTGACTTCTCGAAAGTCATGGCTGCGCCCTTAACATAACCAGTTACTGTGTTGTTTTTAATTTCGGTGTTAAGGAACTGCGCGCTGATGCCTACGCCCCCCTCAGCGAAGTCCCTAACCAGGTTGCCTTCAATAAGCGAGTCTTTGAGGTAGCCAGTGATGCCAAAATCCGAGTTAACGACTTCGTTGTTCCTGAAGGTCGCCACGGTCGGGGGGGTCGGCTCAACGGCACCCGCGTTAATGGCTATTTCCGCATTTTCCACATAGCAATACTCAACCGTTGCTTCTATGGTGAAGGTGAGACTAATCCCGAATTCACTGGGGTTCAAGACGCATACATTTTTGACGGTAATATCAGCTTCGACGCCCAGACCAGCCTCCACATAGTCTGAATTAATGATTCCGTGCGCGCCATTCTGCACCGTCAAACCATCAATCACGACGACACGGCCATCAGTGGTGATTATGCTGATCCCTGATTCCTCCCCATCTGGTTCAATAATCGTTTCATCGCCGCTGCGGGTCCGTGCGTCAATCCCGGCCTGGGCACCCTTTAAGGTTAACGACTTGTCAATTACAACATTCTCGTTATACAAGCCCGCAGCCACCATGATGGTGTCGCCATCTGAGGCAGCATCAATGGCTTCCTGGATAGTGTCGTAGTCACCGGGCACATCAATAACATCTGCCAAAACCGGCGCCGCTGTCACCAGCCCCAGGCTCACCACCAGCACCAGGGCAAACAGGATACTAAATATTTTTTTCACTTTTTTTCTCCTTTTGTCACTCTTTTTGTTGCCTTATCGCCCCCTCGACCAGAGGCCTAGTGGCTTGTCTATCGCACAACTTTCAGTTCGACAAGCATCACCCCCTAAAAACACAAAGCCGACCTTTTGAAGGTCGGTTTCATTACAGGCTGCCCCATGCTCAGGTGACCAGCTAAGGACGCCGCCTCATCGCTCCCCGTAATCTCTTTTCCCCACCATTCTGTCACTTCTGCTCCTCAATCCCCACTAAGCGCATAGAATAAGTAACAGTTCAGGTTTCCCGAAGTCCTGGCTTATATTATATAAGATTATATCATATCTTTTGCACCGTCAAGCGTTTGTGCTGGCCGACCATATGGGTAACACTGAAATTGGCTGGTGTAGAGACACTGATTTTAGATTGTCGGGAGGAATTGGAACGAAAATCTAAACCTTTAGAATATTTCACCGTTTATTATGTTATAATTTTACCAGACTGCTTCTGGGGGGTTGCTGGAATAAAGGCAGTAATCAGGGAGGCAAAAATGAATAAGCTACTCAAAGTTTCAATTCTAATACTGCTAATTCTGGGGTTAGTGCTAATCAGTGGCTGTGCCTTTTCGCCATCAGGAGAATCTGAACTTGGTGAGGGAGGGCGAGGTGAAGAAAGCTTAGTACCTATACCTGCTTATATTGATGCAGGGGGAGATGAAAGCTGGATGCCTGCTGTACTAACGGAAGACCGCAAAATCGCAAAAACAGGCTCCATGACTTTGGAGGTGGAAGATATAGCCGAGACTATGGACGAAGTTGCTGAGATGGCTGATGAGCTCAACGGCTATGTAGTTTCCTCATATAAATATGACTACGAACGGAGGGTTGAGGGTCGCATTACCATCCGCGTTCCCTCTGAAAAATTTGAAGAGGCTTTTGAAAGACTTCGCCAGTTGGCTATAGACGTGCCCTATGAGAATACCACAGCAAAGGATATAACTGAGGAATATGTTGACTTGGAAGCTCAGCTAGGCAACCTGCTGGCGACCGAAGCCCAGTATCTAGCCCTGATGGAGGAGGCAGAGAACGTAGAGGAAATGTTGATGGTGCAGAAAGAGCTTTCCAAGGTGAGAGGGGAGATTGAACAAATTGAAGGCCGCATGAAATATTTGGAGCAGACCTCAGAGACGTCACTTATTGAAGTAAACTTAGAGGAAACAACGGGATTGGCTGAACCCTGGAGCGCCTCCGCTGCTTTAAAAGCGGCAGTGCGTGGGCTGACAACATTTGGCAGAGGTCTAGCCACTGTGCTCATCTGGCTTGGCATTTTCTGCTGGGCCTGGGTGCCGCCTTTGGTAATCTGGCTCAGAAGACGCCGAAGGGCGAAGAGCTAGTTCCCAATGCATTTACCCCACTGGCATTACCAGAAGCTTATACAGCAGCAGCCTTGACATGGCTTCCTCGTGCATCTACACTATCAGAACCACCTGATGAGGTCTGAAAGTAATGATATGCCCTGTTTGTAAATACGATATGATAGTCGTTGAGTATCACGATATTGAGCTCGATTATTGTAATAGTTGTAAGGGGGTGTGGTTTGACTCTGGTGAGCTTGAGCTTTTGCTTGAGTCGCGTGGTCTTGAAGATACGAGGGTGTTCCTTGATGGTATCTTCAATTCTCAGGAAGCCGTTTCATCAGAAAAGAAACGAAATTGCCCCATCTGTGGCCATAAGATGAAAAAAACAGCGATAGGCGGACAGCCTGAAATCCTCATCGACACATGCCGTGATAAACATGGGTTGTGGTTTGACGGGGGTGAGGTCGCTCAATTGATAAGACATCTGGCCGGGAAACATCCGCCAAAGCATGATTCCAGAGAACAGGTTATCAGTTTCTTAGAAGAAGTATTTGAGGCCCCACAGTAAGGGGACGATGGCGATTAAGTAATACTCAGAGAATGAGAGTTAAGGAGGTTTAATATGCCAATAGCAGGTTATATCATTATCGGTGTTGTTGTGGTCCTTCTTATCATATTCATAGCTACCTACAACGGCCTGGTCAGGCGGCGCAATCAAGTAAAGAACGCCTGGGCGCAGATTGATGTTCAGCTAAAACGGCGCTATGACCTCATTCCCAACCTGGTGGAAACTGCCAAGGGCTATATGAAACACGAGCGGGAAACCTTAGAAGCAGTCACCAACGCCCGTAATCTTGCCCAGCAACTGTCGTCTGCTGGAGCCGGTCAGCGAGCCAAGGCCGAAGGTGAGTTGAGTTCGGCCCTATCCCGTTTACTTGCTGTGGTGGAAAACTACCCCGATCTTAAAGCCAATCAGAACTTTCTGGCACTTCAGGAGGAACTTACCTCAACCGAGAACAAAATAAGCTTTTCTCGCCAGTTTTATAATGATTCGGTCTTGAGATATAACAACCAGACGCAGATGTTTCCGTCTAACATTGTAGCCAGCATGACCGGGTTTAAGGCTAGTGAATTCTTTGAGGTTACTCTAGCCGCCGAAAGAGAAGCGCCCAAGGTTAGTTTTACTTAATGAGAAGACACCGCAGCTGTGTGGGAACAGATTAGATCTAACCAAATAAGGTCGGTAGTGCTGACAATAGGCATGGGAGCATTACTGATCCTGATCGGCTATTTTCTGGGCCTGTACTTCTTTGATAGTGCTATTGGGGGCTTGGTCATCGCCATATTAGTATGGGCAATCCTGAGTTTAGTCGGCTATTTCCAGGGTGATAGTCTCCTGCTTAGTATGTCGAGGGCGAAGAAAATCAAGCGCGATGACCACCCCCGCCTGTACAATGTGGTCGAGGAAATGAAGATTGCCTCCGGTCTGGAGAAAATACCCGACATATACATCATTGATGACCCGGCACTGAATGCCTTCGCCACTGGTCGTGACCCCAATCGGGCATCCGTAGCTATCACCTCGGGACTGCTACAAAAATTAAACCGCGATGAA
>Ga0315533_1001256_pt1 | contig 19760 bp, 19 predicted proteins | sample SalMarSW160130MG_FD_203081 | JGI IMG/M metagenome (GOLD analysis project Ga0315533, IMG submission 203081) | Salt marsh sediment microbial communities from the Plum Island Ecosystem LTER, Massachusetts, United States - Salt Marsh Sediment SW1601-30 ... | reverse complement strand
TTAATTCTCGTAACTATCCTGCTAACCTTAAACATTCCATCGGCTACAGCAGACAATCTATCACTTGAAGAAGGCCCATGCTACGTTATTGCAGATACCGGGGATGTATTCGGAAAGGTCCAGAACGACGGCTCGGTAACATGGATAGGGTCCATACCCACCGGATACGGCGGAGGTGAAAACCTGGCCATAGACCCCTTAACAGGGTACGTGTATAACATAGCAGGAGAACCATCAAGTACCTACGTGAAAACCCCATTAATCATTATAGACCCTGAGACGGTAGCCATCACTGAGGTAAATGAAGATACCACCCTCTGGGATGTCGATGCCTTGGCGTTCAACCCCCACGATGGACTATTGTACGCTGTGAATAAGTACGAGAAATTCAACAATGAACCGGGAATACTACAGCTTGTAGATAAGACCACAGGCGTGGCAACAAAGCTTGTAGATCTATATTTTGACGGGGTAGCACCTGTTACGGGTGTTGACCCTCACATAGACGGGATATCGTTTGACCCCAAGAATGGTGATCTATACGGCATCTACAGTGGTTGGGGAGGCCCAAGCCACCTTGTCACCATTGACATGACAAATGGCTTAATTTCAGTAATAGGGAATACGGGCGCTGAGGATATCGAGGATATATGTTTTAAATGGGATGGAGTGTTGGTCGGGGCTCTTGGGGATCAAGGTGAGATCGAGGGTAGTCCTTTTGAGGGGTTGGTGGTTATCGATAAGGATGTTCCTTCAGCATCAAAGTTTGGAGTAGCATATGATTATCCTAATACTGGTTTGGATGTGGAGTCATTTGCGTGCACTGTGTTGTATTCAAGTGACGGTGCTATTGTAGGCGGGATGCTTATACCCGCATATTGCCCAGCGGTGAAAGGCTCTATGGTGTTATTATGCATACTGAGCATAATCGGAGCAAGTTATGTGGTAAGATACAAGCTCATGCTCTCAGGAAACCATTAATATTATTTTCAAATATCCCTTAACTCATTAATTGGCTTCAGTAGCTATTCATCAGGAAACATGGAGTAGAAAAACAACTAACACCAATTTAGAACAGATCATAAGATTTTGAGGGGAGCCCTGATAAGAGGAGAAATTCTTTAGTTGATGCCTCTTTGAAGTATCGGGACCCCCAAGGTTACATGGCAACACAAGCCGCCAAGAACTTATATTTTTAATGTAATAAAATGGACATAGCTATCCAAATAACGTTCGCGCAGGCCATTAATGGGATCAGTGAACATTTTTCTCTCATTTACCCTCACGTAGATGAACGCTCCGGCGGCGAGCCCTGACACGATCCCCAAGGCTACGGCGGGGTTCGCTGCCATGTGACCGGGTTAACTCTCAGCATTTATAGCTGTTCGGGGCTACTCAGAGTTGTGACTGAGCAGAGCCTCCACAGCCAGCTCAAGGAGTGTTACAGGGGGGAGGGCGCCGCTGTGGAGGCCACCGTGGACGGCTACGTCGTGGACGTTGTCAGGGACGGGCTGCTCATAGAGGTGCAGACTGGCAACTTCTCCGCGATAAAGGACAAGCTGAGGGCCCTGCTGGGGAAACACAGGGTGCGGCTGGTCCACCCGGTGCCCCGCATCAAATGGATCATCAGGCTGGACGGGAACGAGGTTCAGGTCTCCAGGCGCAGGTCCCCGAAACGGGGAAGGGTCGAGGAGGTGTTCTACGAGCTCGTCTACATTCCAGAGATCTGTGAGACGCCCGGCTTCGAGCTGGAAGTGGTGTTGGTGGACGCGGAGGAGTACCTCATCGACGACGGGCGGGGCAGCTGGCGGCGGCGACGGTGGAGCATCCACGACAGAAAACTCGTCGACGTCGTCGAACGCCACATCTTCAGGTGCCCAAAGGACTACCTCGATCTGCTGCCCGAGGGGCTGCCACAGGAGTTCACTGCGCGGCAGCTAGCGAAGGCGTCGAGGCTCCGTATCAGGCTGTCCCAGAAGATGGTCTACTGCCTACGGCGGATGAAGGTTCTTGAGGTAAGCGGGAGGAAGGGCAGATCGAACCTCTACAGGGTCACCCGTTAAGCACGAGCCGCGTCGGCTCCTACAGCATCCCCTATCAGGGCTGTTCCTTCTAGTGAGGCGTGTCACACCTGTTCCAGTCGAAGGACAAGAGGAGAGAGCTCCAGAAAAGAGTGCTTAAAAAAAGAAAAGGGGTTTAGGCCTTGATGGCCCAGTGGCCGTGGATGTTGCAGTACTCCCTAGCCTGAAGGACCTTGTCGGCGGTATTGAACACCGCCTCGGGCTTCTCTCCGGGCTTCAGGTACTTCCTGAGGACGCCCTTATCCGTGTCCAGGGCTATCCACTCGATCCAGTGCGCGTCCATCATGGGGTGCGGTACGCTGCCCACCTTCACGGTGACGCCGCCCGCGCCGGCCTCGATTACCGGGAGGTGCTTCTCGTAGCCGCCTACCTCGGTCCTCTTGGCCTCCATGAGCTTCATGGGCTGGCCGCAGCATACAAGCTGCCCCGCGCCCGTGTGGAGCACCTCGACGATGTTGCCGCAGATCTCGCACTTCCAGACTTGGTTTAACTCAGTCACTTGATTCACCTAGAAATGACGGTATGATCTCCGGAGCTGAGGTTAATATACCTTGACTGCGAAACGGGTTTAAGCCCCCGAGGCGTATGTGGGGTATGCTTCAGGGAGTCCAGCTCATCATCTACGATCTTGACGGCGTCCTCATCGACTCCACGGAGGCCATAGTCGAGGCTTTCGAACATACTTTGAATGAGATCGGTGTGGAGTACGAGGAGGACAGGCTGATGCCCCTGATGGGCCACGGCCTCATACACATACTGGAGGAGGTGCTGCCGGAGGAGCACCGCGGCAAGGAGTGGGAGCTCCGGGAACGGTACATACACCACTTCCAGAACTCAGACACCAGGCTGACCAAGCTGCTCCCCGATGTAGAGGAAGCCCTGAGGCTGCTCAAAAAGAGAGGCTACAGGCAGAGCGTCGCCACCAACAAGACCAGCAGCGAGGCGAAGCGGATACTGGAGCTTCTGGGGGTGGACGACGTCTTCGACCTCGTCGTGGGCTTCCTTGACGTGCCCAACGCTAAACCCGCCCCCGACATGATACTGTACACCCTGGAGAGGCTCGACGTGGAGAAGAAGCGTGTGGTTTTCGTGGACGACACGGCCTTCGGCCTCAAGGCGGGGGTGGAGGCAGGAGTCAACACGGTGGGTATATTGACGGGCTACCACAGCCGGGAGCAGCTTATGGAGGTACACCCCGACTACATCGTCGATAGCATGCATGGACTCAAGCGGCTGTTATCAAAATGATGAAAGTAAGGAAATTACTTATTCCATGTAACGCTGCAAAAATATTGAACTTAGTATAAGTATGCATGCATCAGGGTCGAAGATTTTATCCTCACTTCATCTGGTTTAGGTCAAACCCTCCGTTAATTTATACTAGGAGTTGGGTTCGAACCCCACTGCTAGTGGAGATATCTCCCGAAACATTCCTTCTTTTTATCGATTGTATCAGGATAATGCATACGTGTTTCCTAATACACCATTTTAGGAAATACACGGTGTTTTAGCCCCTTTTGGGGTGGAAAACACAACCATATCTCATATATGATATATATTAAATTAAAGATTGTTTGATTGTTTGTTACATGGAACTCTGATGTGCGCGCGCAGATAACCATAGGCGAGTTATCAGGGCTGCTTAATATTCTCGTGGACCTCTATGAGGTTTAGTGTGGTACCACGAGCATATGCGTGCGTAATCTAGTATTTAGTGAATAGTCTATACAACCTTTATAGAAGATGTGAGGACTCCGTGCTACTTAACCTGAATTATATTAGCACTTGTATTATCAATACTATCTAATTCACTCTGTAATTGGATGATCTTTGAGTTTACAGCATCGATTAACTCTTTGCTAGATATTGGCTTCAATAATATCAAATTATCCATATTCCCGACCATTTTCATATAGACAGTATGTTCCGAATAACCGGTCAGAAAAATGATGCCAACAGACTTATTCAACGCAAGAATCATGTTAGCCAAATCGTCTCCCTTAATTTTAGGCATCATATAATCAATGATGAATATGTGAAACTGCTCAAGCTTGATTTTCTCTAACGCTTCCTCAGGATCAGTAGAAATATCGACCGTGAACCCCTCACGAGATAATATCATTTTATTAGCCCATAAAATATCCTCGTCATCATCTACTAATAGAATCCTGTAATCGGTGTTCACATCCAAAGATAAATTATGAGGGTTATATTAAAGAAATGGATTTATTTTTCATAGAGTCTTAACATTGATTTATTGTCCACAGTAGTTAAGCCAAATGCTAGATTTTTAAAGTCAAAACCCATTCGAATGAAAAATGGTGCGAGAAGAATAACATGATAACATACAACTATCAGCATCTGTTGCTCATAAGCTGTATGATATCTGGAATTGCAGGGTTTTATGCCTTATTTAAGAGAAAAATGCCTGGGTCAACTGTGGGGGGCACACTAATACTTCATGGCTCGTTATGGACCTTTATGTATATTCTACAGAACCTCTCGGAACATACTCCTGGCATCATATTTTTCTACAAAATTCAGTCAATGTTCGGATACTTAATGCCTACAATATTTGTGATATACCTTGTACATTATTTTGAATTATATTTTAACGCCAGATACTTCTTGTTTTTTTACATTGGAATTACTTTTGTGCCATCAATAGTTGCAGTACAGATGATATTAGGTGATCCATCTAGTTTAATATGGAAAAAACTATCTGTATTAAGCAATAATCAGGTATACGCTGACATTGGCCTCTTTTCACAAATCATAATCGGATATAATATTATTATTATGGTTGTTTCATTACTTTATTTTATGTTTACATTATTAAAACCTCAAAAGATACTAAAAAAACGGACTGTGCCTTTTTTAATCTCTCTCATCATATACACTGTCTCAGCTGTTTCTGACCTTCTAATGTTGACACCAGATAATCTATTATTTTCTCCTTTTGTTTTTAATGTTTTAAGCTCCTCAATAATGATTATGAATCCTGAAAAAATGTACAAAAGAGAGGCCCTTCCACTAGTATATAACGTAATATTAGAAAAAATGATTAATCCTGTGATAGTTACTGATATTAAGAATAAAATAATGTATTTGAATGCAGCGGCATTAAAAACATTAAAAATAGATAAAGTATTGTTTCTTCAACAAGACATAAGAGACGTATTCAAGAGTCTATTTAACTACTCTCTCGATAAAAATAACGGTAACACGTATTTTGAGTATGAGGGTCAAATTTATCAAGTCAGGGTATACACCGTTGATGACTGGCAAAAGGTCAGCAGATCCAAGATATTTATTTTAGATGAGGTCACAGAGCTAGTAAAATACTCGAAAAACCTTGAGATCATGGTTGAGGAGAAGACACAGAAACTTCGTGAATCGGAGCGCATGGCAGATATCGGTAAAATGACCTCCATGGTCGGCCATGACTTGAGAAATCCTCTTCAATTCATTCGGCTGATAGGTGAGGAGCTTGAGGACAAGTTCACCGAAGATCCTGAAACGTTTGAGATGATTAGGAGAGTTAATAAAAATATTCTATACATGGATAAAATTGTTTCAGATCTTCAACTGTTGGCAAAACCACGTACTCCTGATCTCGTTGAAACAAGTATATGTAAGCTGTTTCAAGAAGCTTTAGAGAACGTCCAAATTCCTGACACGGTTGAATTTGTGGGTTTAACTCAGGATCGGGAAATATTTGTAGACGCCAATATGTTTGTGCGCGTCTTAGTAAACCTAGTGAATAATGCTATCCAGGCTATGCCTGATGGTGGAAGGATATGGGTGGATCATGTTAGAGAAGATGGGTTTGATGTCATTAGTGTAAGTGATTCCGGTAAGGGTATAAGTAAAGAGGATATTGAGAATTTGTTTACACCTTTCTTTACCACAAAGGCTAAGGGCATGGGTTTGGGGCTTTCTGTCTGTAAACAAGTTGTTGAGTATCATGGTGGTGAGATCAGGGTTGAATCTCGTGAGGGGGAAGGCACCGTCTTCTACATTAAGATCCCTTCAAAAGATAGAGCAAATGTACAGACAGTCGAAGCAGAAACAATAGTTCCAGAGTGTTCTTTCTCTACAACCCCCGCAACCATATACCAGGTGAAATAAGAGATGAAAAGAGTAACTGCAAACCCCGAAGAAGCGATTCTGGTTGAGTTTTCAGATAGCGTAATAGGTGGACAAGACCCATACAGTGTAGGCACTCAAAATCTCTTTAATATTCAAAGATACAAGACCTTCAAGAGCAGTTTCAAACAACTAGACCCAAAAAACCAACTAGACCTATTATCAAAGATCATCGAAAACGGGTTATAATCAACTTCAAACTAACCTATTTTTCTGCAGCCAGATGAGTGCTATGAAAAAAGTCAGGTTATGCCTCGACATAGAAACTGTACCAGTTTCATGTAACAAGGAATATACACCAATTTTTCGAGATATCACACTACTTAAAACAAAAGGGGAGAGGCCATATTTTTATCCTCACTACCATGTAACTAACAGCGGCACAGCACAAAAAAAATAGTAAATAACAGCTATAAATAACTAAACAGACGCTCCCAAAAACGCTTATAATAAGTAACCAATTATAAGGAAAATGCCGAGTCGTCGACCCAAAGCCACACAGCATACCCAGAAAAAACGCTTATCGTAAGTAACCAACGATAAGGAAAACGCCAAGTCGTGGAATCACCACCGCCACACACCCAAAACCCCCACTCAGCGGAGGAATAGACGTGATTGACTCAATGGTAACTTTGGGTTAAAATTGGTGCGACTGCCGGGATTCGAACCCGGGCCGTCTGCGTGGCAGGCAGAAATCATACCTCTAGACTACAGTCGCTGTAACCCATAAACCAATGTGCCGGATATATTTCTTACTCTCGAACGTGGATCACCGATCTCGAAAAGTTATACGTAGAATCCCTACACAACATTGTGCCATGGTATCCTTCCCCGACGACCACTTGACGTGCCCCAGCTGCAACGCCGTAGTGCCCTGGAGCCATGCGTGCATCAACTGTGGCCACGAGCTGCCGCCAAAGCAGCGTGAGGAGGACCCCTTCGACGTCCTCAAGGAGAGCCTCAGGGACGAGGAGAACAAGGAGAAGGCCTCCGAGGAGCTGGAGGCGGTGCTCCCCGAGCCCGCATCCGAGGAGGAGCCGGAGGGCCGGCTCGCCCAGCACATGCTCCGGCGGCTGAAGATCCTGGAGATGGCTGACCGGGGAGAGATCAGCCACGAGGTGTTCAGCAAGCTCTACACGGAGATCATGGAGAAGACCGAGGACCTCATGGACCAGTACACGGACATCGGGGAGAAGGCAAACGAAGCCGCCGAGATACTGGCGGAGACCAGAAACCTGGTCGAGCAGAAGCAGGGCCAGCGGGAGAGGGGCGAGATCAGCGGCGAGGAGTATACGGAGGAGCTCGACAGGCTCCGGAACGTCATAGACAAGATACAGGACAGCATCATGCGGCTGAGGGTGCAGAGAAACGAGCTGGGGCTGGGCGGCGACACAGGGGAGGACATGGCCAAGCTGAAGGAGCTGCAGAGGAAGCTGCACCACTACAGGAGCTACCTCCCCGTCATGGTGACGTCGGATTCGGTGCCCAAGTCCATGCAGGAGACGGTGTACGGGGACCTGTCCCAGATGGTGGATATCCTGGACTCAAACGTGGACTGGGAGTACGTGCACGAGGAACCCATATACGAGGTGGAAGAGGAGCCTGAGGAAGAGCACGAGAAGCCAGTAGAGCAGGAGGCGGCGCGGGCCGAGGACGACGACACATTCAAAGAGCTCGTTAAACACGTCAAAGGCCACGACGACGAGATAAGGCGGCTCCTCAGGGCGGTCAGGATGAAGGACAACGTGCTCCTGCTGGGGCCCCACGGGGAGGGCAAGACCGAGACCATGCTCCAGCTCCAGAGGATCATGGGCGGCGTCTACCTCCACTGCAGCGAGGAGGTCACAGAGAGGGAGCTTGTGGCGGGGTTCAACCCCAGCGCCTTCGTGGGAAAGGACCCGGTGCACAACGGCGTCCTCATGCAGATAGTGCTCAACGAGGGAAAGGACGCGCCCATAGCCTACATCGACGCCGTGACTAAGCTCCGATCCAAGACGCAGGTCACCCTCTTCGAGGCCATGAACAGCAAGACCTTCACCAACCCGGTGGATGGGCAGAGGCACAGTCTGCCCGACGGGTTCTGTGTGGTGGCGGCCAGCGACCTGGACCGCGTAGCACAGGACACGCCGGACCCGGGGCTGCTGGATAGGTTCGGGAAGACCATAATGTGGGGCAGGACCCCCATGGAGAGCATCCAGGGACTCGTCGCCAGGCACGCGCTTCCCGCACACATATTCGACTTCATAGTCTGGGTGAAGCTTGAGGTGGGCAAGATGAGGTACATGACGCCTGTCAGCGTCAGGAACCTCATGAAGTTCGCCAAAGAGTATCACGCCTACCGCGACCTGTACCAGAGCCCGGACGAGGTCAAGCAGCTGGCTGTGGACAGGCTCCTCAAGATGCGTGTCCTCAACCAGTTCGGCGTCGAGGAGTATGAGGAGGCCCGCCGCAGGGTCATGGAGTATACCTGGGAGTAGAAATGAGCATACTGTTCAGCGACGAGTACCCCGTCGTGGTTCTCGCGTTCAGGGTAAGGAACCGCGGGTCGACCTGGCTAGACGGAACCCCCACCGGCCGCATATACGTCGAGAAACGGGACATGGAGCAGCAAGTCAGGGAGCTAATCGAGGAGGGAAAGCTGACCCTAGACCCGGAGGGCAGGAGGAAGCCCGTGCTTGTATCCGTGAGGGGAAGCGGCGGCTTCTACGCAGCCATCCTGGAGGATCCCGAGGCGGTCGAGGAAGAGGCGCAGGCGAGGCCCCCAGAGGAAATGCGTCCAGCTCAGCCAAGCATGCAGCCGGTCATCAGCTACGACGAGGAGCGGAACGTGATCCGGCTAATGGAGGAGAACAGGTTCCACGACTTCGTCGAGCTCCTTGAGGCGTATAAACCGATGATCGAGGAGGACCTAACCGGGTTCGACGGAAGATCCATCCACCCCGTGACCACCAGGACGCTGGTCACAGAGATGAAGGCATACAGCAAAAGGCATGGCCCCCGCAGGGATAGGGGGACACGCACGGTGGTGCTCCTGGACAGGGGTGTCAGCATGGCTGAACCGTGGAGCTTATGGGAGCAGTACCCCAAGATCATGGTGGCCAGGTTCATGGCGAACGCGGTGGCGGCGTCCCACTCCAACTCAGTCGTCTACAGCTTCGGGGAGACCCTGAGATGGGAGCATAGCCTAGACGACTTGGAGCCGCTGGACGAGGCGCTAAGACATGTGTCCCTGCTTGAGCCCGAGCGCCTCGTGATACTCACCGACAGCAAACCCGTCTACATCGACGGCGTCGACACCCACGAGGACTGTGAGAAGGCGGTGAGACTGTTGGACGCGTTTGGAAGGTCAGGAATCCAGACGCTGATATTCACGCTGGGCCAGGACAGGGAGATGGAGACGTTCTACGGCCGGCTTGAGCACACGCCGGGTGTCCTAGTCTCGCCGCTTAGGATCGGCGGCGACGTGGTACGTATGATGCGTAGGCTAGCTGAGTGGTTCTAGACTAGCTTCGCGATCCAGCCGGGCAGGGACTCGACGAGACGCCTAATGATGCTGTCGGCGGCCTCGATCCAGACCCTGGAGTCGCCGTAGGCGTCCCCTATTTCAATAAACGGAGCACCGTTGGGAGCTGGTTGACCGAGGTCAGAACCATGGCGCTGCCCGCCTCGAGTAACGCGCTCTTGGTCTCTTCCTTCGCCGCGACGCAGCCGAAGACCCCGGCGAAGAGGAAGCCTTCGCCCGCGTTCTCGGCCATCAGCTTGTCGGCCATTGTGTCCCCCACATAGAGGACCCGGTCATACGGCCTGAAAGGCTCGGAGGCCCTGAGCAGGGGATAAGGGCTGGGCTTGTGGAGGCTTCCCCCCGTCTCCCTCTCCGCCGCCGCGACGTCGTCGTGCCACACCTGGGCGGCGGGGTGGAAGCGGCTTAGGATGCCTCCGAGGACGTGTCGAGCCGTGTTGGCGAGGCTCCCAGAGGCTATGCCGAACCTGGGCCCCCCGATGATGGCTTCCAGCCAGTCTAGCGCCTTGTCTGCGATCACAACCTTCTCGTTTTCCACGTAGCCCACAGGGGATTCGTTGAACTTGGCCGGGGTTTGGAAGGTCTCCTGGAACAGGGTCGCCCCTAAAAAGAACTCCTCGAACATCGTGGATACCATGCTCTCCCCCACGTCCCCGGGGTGGCTCAGCGCCCTCTTGACGCCCTCAAGCTCTGGAAGCAGCTTGGCGTCCACCGACTCGCCTCCTGTTTCGTCTAGCATCCTAGAAAAGTCCATGAGTTTACCGTGCAGCCCGGCGGAGTCTATCTCAGCATCGACTCCGTTCTCTTTGATGAACTTGTACCTGCCGTGGATGTCGGGGCAATTCAGGGACTCCAAGGCAAGCCTGTTTATGCTTCCGGCTTCAGAGGACTCCGCGAGGATCCGCATCACCAGGGCGTAGGCCAGCGTCCAGTCGTTGTTGAACCCTCCTCTCTGCTTATACGCGGAGTTCAAAGCGCCGTCGAAGAGGGACTCGGGCAGCGTCGTGCCCGTGAACGCCTCCACAAGGACGCGCGTCGTCTTCGCCACGGCCTTGACGTAAGACTCGCTGATGTCGATGAGCACGCCGTCGCAGTCGAAGACGATGACGTCGATTCGCCTGATCTCGCTCAGTTTGTCGGCGCGGACGTAGGCCGACTGGCTGCCTAGCCTGTACTCGATGTAGTTGGGTTTCAACACACCACTTCACTCAAGGTTTGCAGGGGATCAATTGCCTGATTCCTAACCTTATGGCGCACAACTACTTTACCTATTTCACGCGACGTGGTACGCATGATGCGTAGAATCGCTGAGTGGTTGTAGCTTCGCTTTCCAGTGAGGCATGGAGTTGAGATTAGGCGTCTAATGTCTTCTAACGGACCTCATTGTGGAAGCATGTACGCTCCCCCAAGTGGCACGCAGGGCCCTTCTGCTCGACGAAGTAGACCAAGGCATCGTTGTCGCAGTCCGTCAACACCCGTCTGACCCTCTGGACGTTGCCGCTGGTGACGCCCTTCCTCATCACCCTGCCGTGGCTGCGCCTATAGTAGTGGGCCCACCCCGTCTCCAGGGTCAGCCGAAGCGCCTCCCGGTTGACGTAGGCCAGGGTGAGCACCTCAAGGGTGTCCGCCTCCTGCGCCACGACTGGGATCAAGCCGCCTGCCTTTCCCCAGTCCAGCTCGTCCACCTCGAAGATCATAGCCTCACATTCACGCCCCTGTCTCTTAGATACCGTTTGACCACGGGGACAGGGTAGTTGCCGTAGTGGAACACCGAGGCCGCGAGGGCGGCGTCGGCCATCCCCTCCGTGAACGCCTCGAGGAAGTGTCGGGGCTCACCCGCCCCGCCTGAGGCTACTAAAGGCACGTTGACGCGCCGGGAGATCTGGCGGTTGAGTACGTTGTCGAACCCTTTCTTGGTGCCGTCCCTGTCCATGCTGGTGACGAGGAGCTCGCCGGCCCCCAGCTCGGTGGCCTCCTTGGCCCAGTCCAGGGCGTCCAGCCCTGTGGGCGTCGTGCCGCCGTGGGTGTAGACCTGGAACCAGCACCCTCCCTCGGGGGTGTCCACGACGTTCCTGTCCGGCCTGGCTTCATATACTCGTCTCGCGTCTATCGCCACGACGACGCACTGGGAGCCGAACACGTCGGCGATCTCGGTGATCCTCTCCGGGTGCAACACCGCGGCTGTGTTGAGGCTGGTCTTGTCGGCGCCGCTCCTGAGGATGAGCCTCACGTCCCCCATCGTCCTGATGCCGCCACCCACCGTGAAAGGTATGTCCAGCTCGGACGCGACCGCCCTGACCAAGCCGCTGAGCGTTTCACGTCTCTCGCGGGTGGCCGTTATGTCGAGGAAGACGAGCTCGTCGGCGCCCTCCTCGTTGTACCGCTTGGCCAACTCCACGGGGTCGCCGGCGTCCCTCAGGTCTATGAAGTGGGTGCCCTTGACGACCCTGCCGTCCTTGACGTCGAGGCATGGGATTATCCTCTTCGCCAGCATCACAGGCCCCCCACCATGCTCACGGCCTGCCGGTAGGTGAAGCAGCCCTCGTAGAGGGCCTTACCAACCACGACCGCCGCCGCCCCTGCTTCCCTGAGCTTCACGAGGTCCTCCAACTGGGAGACGCCGCCTGAGGCGATGATGGACGCGTCCCCGGTTATGCTTCTGTAAGTCTCAACGTCTGGGCCTGACAGGGCTCCGTCCCTGTCCACGTCGGTGACCAGGAACCACTTGAAGCCGAGATCGGTGTATGCCCGTAAGGCGTCGGTCAGATGTCTGCCGGTGGTTTCCGTCCACCCCTTCACAAGGACGCAGCCGTCCCTGTGATCCAGCGCGACGGCGACCCGCTCGGACCCGTACTCGCCGAGTAGCCCCGCCGCCTCACCTGGGTTGCTTAAAGCGTATGAGCCCAGAACCACCCTGTACACGCCTGCGTCGAGGAGCTGGGCCGCCTCCTCCCTGCCCCTGATGCCGCCGCCCACCTGAGTCTCCATGTCGAAGGACTCGACCAGCTCCATTATCTGAGCCCTGTTGCTTCCTCTACACAGGGCGGCGTCGAGGTCCACGACGTGGACCAGCTCAGCGCCTTCACCGACCCATCTCCAGGCGGTCTCCAGGGGGCTGTCGGTGCCGTAGAGCTTCATGGTCTCGGGGACGCCTCTGGTGAGCCTGACTACTCTGCCATCCATTATGTCCAGCGCCGGTATCACCTGCATGGGTCTCACCTCTTCACCAGCCCCGCGAAGTTGGAGAGGAGCCTGGCGCCTGCCTCCCCCGATTTCTCGGGGTGGAACTGGGTCCCGTAGACGTTGCCCCGCTCCACGATGGACGCGAACTCGCCGCCGTAGCTGGTGGATGCCAGCGTGTCCCGGGGGTCGGCGGGCTCCGGGTAGTAGCTGTGGACGAAGTAGAAGTATGAGCCGGGCTTCACCCCTTCCAGGAGGGGGCTGCCCCTCACAGGCTCAACCGTGTTCCAGCCCATGTGAGGCGTCTTCACATTCCCCACGAACCGCTTCACCTCGCCGGGTAGGAGACCCAAGCCGTCGCCGGGGCTCTCCTCGCTGCGTTCGAAGAGAAGTTGCATCCCGAGGCAGCTGCCGAGGAGAGGCGTCCCCTCGTCCACCGTGGCCTTCAGCGCCTCCCTGAAGGGCTCCAGGTTGGCCGCGGCGGCCCCGAAGTTTCCGACGCCGGGAAGCACCACGGCGTCCGAGCCTGAAAGCCTCGAAGGCTCCTCGGCTACCTCGACGCGGAGCCCGGCCTTCTGGAGGGCGTTGGACATGCTGAACAGGTTCCCGACCCCGTAGTCGATGACCGTCGCTACCGGCATCTAGATCACCCCCTTGCTGCTGGGCACGCCTCGTCTCCTCGGGTCGGGGGCCACCGCCTGCCTGAGGCTGAGCGCAAGGGCCTTGAACGCGGCCTCGGCCCGGTGGTGGTCGTTTGAGCCGTAGTGGACCTTGACGTGTATGTTGGCGTGGAGGCTCGTCGCCAGGGACTCGAGGAAATGGGTCAGGTCCTCGGCGGCCACGTCCTCCAGCGTGGGCCCGCTGAGGCCGAGGGAGACCACGTGGTAGGGTCTGCCCCCCAAGTCCACGGCGCAGCTCGCGAGGCTGCAGTCCATGGGCACCGTTGCGTAGCCGAACCTGGTTATGGGCGCTCCTTCTCCAAGCGCGTCACGGATGGCCTTGCCGAGACACAGCGCCGTGTCCTCCGTTATGTGGTGTTTCAGGTCTCCCGTGGCCTTGAGGCGCACGTCAATCATGCTATGTGTGGAGAGGCTCGTGAGCATGTGGCTGAGGAACCCCACGGGGGTCTCGATCTCGGCTGCCCCGGAGCCGTCCAGATTTACAGTCACCGAGACGGAGGTCTCACGGGTTGTGCGCTCGACGCTACCAGTCCTCAAGGCGACCCCCTCCTCGCGGCACGCAGGATGGTGGGCAAGTCGTTGACGCTGTGAGCCACCACGTCGCAGCCAGCCTTCAAGAAGGCCTGCCGGGCCTCGTCGCTCGCGGCGACGCACCCGTAGACCCCAGCAAAGAGGTACCTGTCGCCGGCCCTCTCCGCCGTGAGCATGTCGGCGATGGTGTCTCCCGCGTAGAGGGCCCGCGTTATTGGATGATAGGGCTCAGCTGCGCGTGTCAGAAGGAAGGGGTTGGGCTTACTCAGGCTGCTTCGGCCGGTGGCCTTCTCAGCTTGCTCGACGTCGTCTTGCCAGGCTTGGGCCAACGGGCTGAATCTTCCGAGGGTCGCCCCGAGGGCGTGGCGCGCCGTGTTTGCTTGGCTGCCGGACGCTATCCCGAACCTTGCTCCCCCGATGATCTCCTCCAGCTGGTCCAGGGTCTCGTCTGTGACTACGACTCTCTCGTTCTCCACGTAGCCCGTCTGGGCTCCCGTGAACCTCGCGGGCACGCCGAACGCTTCCTCGAACAGTTGTGCACCGCTGAACACCTCCTCGAACATGGTGGAGATGATGCTCTTTCCTACTACGCCTGGGTGGCCGAGGGCCTGCTTGACGCCCTTCATGGGGAGATGCAGGTGGGCGTCCACGGACTTCACGCCGGAGGCGTCGAGCTTTTCGGCGAAGGAGAGAAGATCATCGTACAGTCCGTTGAGGGGTATCCCTGCCTCGACACGGTTTTCCTCGATGAACCTGAGCCGCCGGGACATGTCATCGATGTCCAGCGACCGTTGGGCCAGTTCGTCTATCTCGTCGGCCTCCGGGGACGAGGCGAGCATCTTCATGACTAGGGCGTAGGTGAGGTCCCAGTCGCTGTTCATGCCGCCGGTCCGCTTGTAGGCGAAGTTAAGCCTCTCGTCGAACAGAGCCTCAGGCAGTTTGACGCCGGTGAAAGCCTCGACTAGGGCGGACGTGACCCACGCCACGGTCCTGCTGTATGACCCCCTCTCGTCGAGGAGCACCCCGTCGCAGTCGAAGACGATAACGTCTACCTCAGCCAGCCAAGGTAGTCGCTCCGGTCTCACGTAGAGCGGGTTTCCTTCGCGTTGAAGCTCCATGTATTTCGGATTCATTTTATGACCTCCTCTAGTGCGCGGAGGAACTCCGTAGCCTTTTTTATCGGCGCCACGGTGACCCTGAGGCAGTCATGGTACCCCGGTACTTCACCGATGCTGCGTACAAGTACCCCGTGTCTAGTGAGGCCGTCGTAGACCTCCATGTACGGCTTCTCCGTGTTGAATAGAACGAAGTTTGTTGCAGAGGGGAACGCCTGGACGCCCGGGAGCCCGTTGAGAGCCTCTATCAGCCTCCTCCTATCCATCTTCGCCTCTCGAACAGCCGCCTCCACCTTATCCCTGTTTCTGAGCATGCTGATCCCAGCCCACAGCGTTAAGCTCGACACCGGGAACGGCGGCAGATACCTCTCGTTGAGGACTTGGGCGAGCCTCGTGTTGGTCACAGCGTAGCCTAGCCTCATCCCGGCGAGGCCATACGCCTTGGAGAACGTCCTCAGCAAGATGAGGTTCTCCCTCTCCGCGGCCTCCCCGGCTAGAGAGTATTCCCCGTACTCGGCGTACGCCTCGTCGACGAGCACCGGGCCGCTGAAGCCCTCCAGGAGCTCCAGGACCGCCTCCATCTTGAACTGGTTGCCTGTAGGGTTGTTTGGGCTACATAGCACTATCATGCCTGTCTCCGGGGTCACCGCGTCCAGCACCTTGGCCGGGTCCAGGGCGAACCCGGGGCCCAGCTCCACCGGCCTGTACCTGAGACGCCTTATCGCGGCGAACCGCGGATACATGCTGAAGGTGGGCGACACCGCGACGACCTCGTCTCCCTCCCTGAGCATGCTTGAGACCAGAAGCTCGATCACCTGGTCGCCGCCTGATGCAACGACCAGCTGCCCCGGCTGAACCGCCAGAACCCCCGCCAGAGCCATCTTGAGAATGGACGTCTCTTCCTGAGGGTAGAGCCTAGGGTCACAGCTTCTAGCGGCCTCAACGATCACCTTCTGCATGAATTTCTTTGGGAGGAAGAGGTTCTCGTTGACATCCAGTTTGACGACTCCATCGGCCTCGTACGGCTTGTCGGGTTTGACACGCTCCGAGTCCCTGTAGAAGCCTTCGAGGGACATCACCGGAACCTCCCCTCTACGGCCAGGCCGTGGTTCGGCAAACCCTCCGCGTCTGACAGCGCTTTAACGTGCTTTCTCACGTTCTGGAGGCCATCCCTCGTCGACTCGACGACAACCACGGGCTTCAAGTAGTCTAAGACCGTGATCCCGGGGCTGATCTTCGCGTAGCCCCCAGTGGGTAGGACGTGGTTGGCGCCCATGCAGTAGTCGGTGGACGAGACCGGTGTGTAGGGGCCTACTAGGACGAGGCCGGCCGATGACACCTTTTCCGCCACCAGCTGAGGCTCGGCGGTCATCACCTCCAGGTGCTCGGGGGCTAACGCATCGGCGAAACTCACAGCCTTCTCCAGGCTGTCCACCGTGTAGATGAAGCCGCCGTCGTTTAGAACCGCCTCGACGACGCACCTTCGGGGAGCCTCGGCCACCGATTCGCTCAGCAGCCGCTCGACGACTTCAGCGACTCTGGGAGAGGTGGTGACTAGACCCACCAGCCCTCCCGGTCCGTGCTCGGCTTGGCTTATCATGTCCAGCGTGATGAGCCATGGGTCCGCGGTGTCGTCGGCTAACACGAGCACCTCGCTGGGCCCGGCGGGCTTGTCGACGGCCACCGCGTCTGAGACGGCGGCCTTCGCGGCCGTGACGTACCTGTTCCCGGGGCCGACGATCTTGTCCACGCGGGGGATCGTCTCTGTGCCGTAGGCCATCGCCGCGACGGCTTGGGCGCCGCCCACCCTGTACACATGGTCTACGCCGCATATGTCGGCCGCTACGAGGGTCAACGGGCTTACTCTCTTGGCTCTGCCAAGAGGCGTGCATACGACTACCTCGTCTACTCCCGCGACCTTGGCTGGTACGACGTTCATCACCAAGCTGCTTGGATACGCGGCCTTGCCTCCAGGGACGTAGCAACCCACTCTGCCGAGGGGCTTGACGGTGCTCTTCACGTTGACGCCGTCCAACTCGACGGTGAACACTAGCCCCTTGAGCCTCGTGGACTCTACTCTCTCCAGCCGCCTCTTAGACTCCTTCAACGCGGAGACCTGCTCCTCCGTGACCGCGGAGTAAGCCACCTCTACCTCGTCCACGCCGACCTCCAATTCACCCATCTCAAGCCTGACCTCGTCGAACCTCTCCGTATAATGTATTAACGCAGAGTCTCCTTCAGCTCTCACCCTCTCAATTATAGGCTTGACGTAGTCGAGTAGCTGGTTCTCGGCCGATATGTTAGGCCAACGAGTGCCCAGCAGATCCGTGGGGGGCTCTCTATATATCCTCATCACGGCCCCCCGTTACCCGTCGCTATCTCCTCCAAGGGCAGCACCTGCCTAGGCTCGTGCACCACGAGCCCCTGGGCGAGGGCTCTCAGCGTCGGAAGTATCTCGATGAACCTGTCTTTCTCGATGACGGTGTTCACGGCGCACCAATCGGGGTCGCTCAGGTCGCTGATGGTGGGCCTCTTCAGCGCCGGCAGTTGCTCCAGCAGGGGCTTCAGGTTGGTTCGCTTCACGTTGGCGAATATGTGAAGATTCTTCGCTCCGTCCACTGCGCCGCGGAGCAGCGTGAGTATGTCCATTATCTTCTCCCGTTTACGGGGGTCCCTTAGGGACGCCTTGTTGGCTATGAGGAGGGCGCTTGTCCGCATCACCTCCTCGATCATCTTGAGGCCGTTCTGCTGCAGGCTAGTCCCGGTGTCCACCACCTCCAGTATGGCGTCGGCGTCCTCAGGGGGCTTGGCCTCGGTGGCGCCGAAGCTCAGGTAGACGACGACTCTCTCGTTGTCTCCGATCCTCCACCACGGCGTCACGACGACAGGGTCAGAGCCCCCGTACAGCTCGCTGTACGCCGAGTTGGCCTTGAGATACTCCTTGGCGGCGTTTAGATACTCTGTGCTGATCCTGAGCACTTCGCCCCTCTTGGCGCATCTCCGAACAAGGTCGGAGAGGCTGTCAACTTCAGATAGGTTCTTGGGCACGGCGAGCACGAGCCGTACCTTGCTATACTCCAAGTCGAGGAGGACCTCGACGTCTGCCTTGTTCTCGGCCACCCAGTCCCTTCCGCTGATGCCGACGTCCTGGACACCCTCGCTGACGTAGGTGGGTATCTCCTGTGGCCTGAGTATCTTGAGCTCGATCCCCGGATCGTTGATGCCGGGCCGGTAGGTGCGGTCCTGTCCGCTGATCTTGTACCCGGCCCGCTCCAGGATATTCATGGTGCCGTTTCCTAGGTGCCCCTTGGGAAGGGCGAACTTCACAATATTCATGTCTGTCTCCTGTGGGTTGTCTGGGAGAAGCCTAGAGTCCACTGAAGTCATTAATCGTTTAGAAGGCTCAACAGTGGACTCGGGTGGCTGAGAAATCTTGTCCTCACCAGGGATGAACGCGGCCGCCCCTAGTGAACTCGCTCCCTCATTTTCACTCCACTAAGACACCCAAAGTGGGTTTACTCGATATAAAGATTTCTAGCAAAGTCTAAGTAGACTGAAGGGACCGGGGTTTGTCTCACCGCCCCGCGACCTTCCCCCTAATCGCTGTAGCGTCAGGGTTTGGAAAACCTTTATACGCATATACGCTGTTCAGAGGGGTGCATTAGGCGGCTCTAAACGGAGCAAGGATGAAGAAAATGTCCAAGAGAACAGTGATCGACGGAGACAGCCTCATACTGGGCAGACTGGCGAGCATGGTCGCCAAGAGGCTTCTCGCAGGCGAAGCCGTAGACATAGTCAACGCCGAGAAGATCGTCGTATCGGGTAAGCGCAAGATGATCATAGAGACGGAGAAGGAGTTCCTCAACGTGGGAGGGTTCGGCAAGGGCCCCATCCACTACAGGCAGCCCCACAGGATGGTGCGCAGAACCATCAGGGGGATGCTGCCCCACAGGAAGAGCCACGGCAGGAACGCCTACCGCCGCCTCAGGGTCCACATAGGCGTACCCAGGGAGCTGGAGGCCGCCGAGAAAGAGAGCATCCCAGAGGTCCACTCGAGCAACCTGAACCGCAGGTTCGTGACCGTAGGAGAGATCGCCGAAGCCATCGGCTGGAAGAAGTGAGATAGATGTCAAGTAGAAGAAGGTCTGTTCTGGCCGTCGGGAAACGCAAGACGAGTAAGGCGAGGGTCGTCATCTCGGAGGGCAAAGGCAGGATAAGGATCAACAACACGCCGATACACCTAGTCGAGCCCTGGATAGCACGTGAGAAGATAATGGAGTCCTTGAGGCTTGCCGGCGACTACGCGGGTAAGGTGGACATAAAGGTCAAGACACACGGAGGAGGCGTCATGAGCCAGGCAGAGGCGGTCAGGATGGGCATCGCCCAGGGCCTCGTCAAATATACCAGAAGCAAGCGTCTCAGAACCAGGTACCAGGAGTACGACAGGACGATGCTCGCAGGCGACGCCCGCCGCAAGGAGGCCAAGAAGTTCGGCGGCCCAGGC
>Ga0315533_1001255_pt1 | contig 19761 bp, 15 predicted proteins | sample SalMarSW160130MG_FD_203081 | JGI IMG/M metagenome (GOLD analysis project Ga0315533, IMG submission 203081) | Salt marsh sediment microbial communities from the Plum Island Ecosystem LTER, Massachusetts, United States - Salt Marsh Sediment SW1601-30 ... | reverse complement strand
TAGATATTGGCAAACAATTGAGAGGTTAAATTGCCAATTGGTAAACCTTTCTGTTCAAAAAGCGTAGAGTGTTTAGAGGCAAGGCTTTCAATAATTTCTTCCAGAAGCCACATAGCATTATCGTCCTTTATTCGTTTACTAATGATGTTTAACAAAATTTTATGATCAATAGTTTCAAAAAATTTCTTAACATCACACTTGAGAACAAAACACGGTTTAAAAGAATTGCTACTTACTTGTCTTACTATTTTATCCAGAATATCTATCCCCTTATGCGTCCCTTTGTTAATGCGACAGGAAAAGGAATTAGAGATGAACACTGGCTCAAATATAGGATTGAGAATGGTAAAGACAGCATGATGAAGCACGCGGTCTCGAACAGTAGCTTTATGAATATGTCTCTGCTTTGGATCTTGGATATAAAATGATGTATAAGCTCCGTGTTTATACCTGTGATATTTTAAATCCCTGTGGAGCTTAAAGATATTCTCTTCAAGCCGCCATTCAAATCGTTGAACATCTCGTTTTTTCTGTTTGTCACTTTTAAATTTATCCCACGACAAAAACAGATTTTCTAATGAAATAATTTTATTAAAAATGTCTTTATAAATTTTCATAGCTATGGACGAATTTGATATACCAATTTTTAAGAAAACCTACGAACTATATAAAAAGTTTTATGGTTTGCGTAATTCTGTTTCCAAACAAGACCGTTATACTATTTAGCAGAGATGCGAGAATCTCATTTTAGATATCCTCGAAAACATTTTATGGGCGAGTCAATTATCAAAGGCAGAAAAGCTCCCTGTATTAGAAAAAAGCAGTCTTCGATTAAATTTCTTGCGTGTGTTTTTCAGGCTTTGCAAAGAAATAAAGGTATTAGACAACCGAAAATATATCATGTTTGAAGAAGATGTGGACGAAATAGGCAGGATGCTTGGCGGTTGGATAAAATCAACCAAAGACCGTTAAACGAAGCGCTCTCCCAAAAAGGAGAGCGCTTTTTAATTCAGACGAGAAATAGAAGTTCCGAGCGGACGAGACGCCTAAGTTGTCGTTGCAGTTGTCATCCCAGTAGTTGTTGACATTGAGACCCTTCGAATCGAAGTTGCCGACGTTGACACGGTTGCCATCCGAATCCACATTATTTGCTTACCCTCATCCATATCACTGGAAATTGAGGTTTACTACTCGTAAGAGTTTATATCCTCTCTTTCCTGTATTTTATTCGGGAGCAGACAACTTTCGTTATCATCTCCTCTAAGGATAAGCAAGAAGTTCTATCTCTATCTTTTATCACACGCTATCGTTATCCGTAGACAACGATACTCTGGTGATGTCTCAAAGATGAGACGCCTGCGAGGTGAAGCCGTAACCGCACCTGCATTAGCAGACATCTATAAGTTTATAAGATAATTGAAGAAAAGAAAAGAGCCTCCTGCGAAAAAATCGCCGAAGGCTCAAGTTATCAAGAGAAACAAATCCTCAAGACTTCAAGGTTCAGAACTTCCGAGCGGACGAGACGCCTAAGCGGTCGTCGCAGAGGTCATCCCAGCAGTCGTTGACATCGAGACCCCCCGAATCGAAGTAGCCGACGTAGACACGGCGGCCATCCGAAGCCACAGACGATATTCGGACATAGATGTGTTCAAACAGGCGTTCACCTGTGGCAAGGTATTGTCCGATGATGGTGTAAACCATCACTTGAGCTGTGGGCACTTTGTCGTCTTTACCGAGAAGCGATTGCTGCTCAGTCCAGTTCTTCGAGGTTGAATTGTCCACTGGGGTTTTGCGAACCAGTTGCCAGTTGACTTCGCCACGCTCTTTGGCAAATGATTCTTTGTTATACCACGACTGGTCGTAGAACAACTTAGAATCCACCTTGCCACGAATCTCGAGAATCGAGAGCGGAAAGACCGCTACAAGAACATGAGTGTTCTTCAATTCTTCGAGCACTGCTTCGGAGAACGGAATCTCCGAAAGGGCAGCGAGTTGCTGGCGTGTCGGATTGACCCCGAAGTGCTTGATAGCTTCTTCAATACCGAAGAAGCTCTTGCCCATAATTTCACGGGCACGCTTCTGGCTGGTCGTTGGTTCGAACCCGCTGTTCTGAATCAACCTTACCACCTTTATGGCAAGGTCGTTGTCTTTTGAATCAACGACTTTCTGAGCAAGTTCATTTGTGAGCTCCGCTTTCTCCAACTTAAGGAGAAATTCGTGCTCGTTGTGCACCGAGATGGTGCGTTCGTCTGTTGGGCTTACCATGTTTTTCATGGCACACCTTCCTTTCTTTTTTATTATCTATGTACCCGATTCGTTCAGGCTAACGGCTTATCTCGGAATGAGACGAGCGGTTTAGAAACCCCACCTTGGCGGGACGTCCAAAACGCTCGCCTCATATTTCTGAACCATAATTTCAAAGAGCTATCGTATACTTTTATTATACCAAACTGCCAGAAAAAGTCAAGGGCTTGGCAAGGCGAAATGTCCAATTATATTTGGCAGATTTTTTATTTCATTTGAAAATTATTTCTATTTTCGTTATCATTTTAAAATGACTCCATCAAAGATAATTTATTTTGGTTTTTGTTTAATTTTATTGGTTTTAATTATTTGGAGATATCAGGTAGTTGAATTAAGAATAAAGAATAATGAATTAAGAGAATATAACGAATCAGAAGAGGAAGTTACTTTAATCGGAAAAGTTGTTAAGGAGCCGGATGTCAGGGAAACTACCACAAAGCTAACTTTTAAGCCGGAGGGCATAGAAGGCAAGGTTTTGATAAATGTTAATAGATATCCAGAATATAAATATGGAGATAAACTGAGAATTATAGGCAAGTTGCAAACTCCTCCTGTTTTTGAAGATTTTAACTATAAGGATTATCTAAAAAAAGATGGAATCTATTCCGTGGTCTATTATCCAAAAGTTGAATTATTAAGTAGGGGAGAGTATAAAAACTTTATTTCCGCAGGGTATGCGGGAATTTTATTTTTCAAAGATAAATTAAGACAAAGCATTTATAGTTCATTATCGCCTCCCCAAAGTTCAATTTTAGGAGCAATGCTTTTAGGAGATAAAAGCAGAATATCAGACGAATTGAAAGAAAAATTAAACATTGCTGGCGTTCGCCACATAACAGCAGTTTCCGGTATGCACATTGTTATTTTAAGCGGTATTTTAATGTCGTTGTTGCTTGCTTTAGGATTTTGGCGGGGCCAAGCATTTTATTTTTCAATAATTATTATCTTTCTTTTTATTGCTATGACAGGATTTCAAGCATCTGGTGTCAGGGCAGGAATAATGGGCGGTTTATTTCTTTTAGGCCAAAAAGTTGGCAGAAAATCTGTAAGTTCCCGGGGGATAGTAATGGCAGCAGGTATAATGCTTGTTATAAATCCTTTGCTTCTATTGAATGATGTTGGTTTCCAACTTTCATTTTTAGCAGCAATAGGGATTATTTATTTATCTTCTATTTTTAGAAGATGGCTAAGGTTTATTCCCAAGAAACTTATTAGGTTGAAAGAAATTATAGCAATGACCTTCGCTGCCCAAATTTTTACTTTGCCAATTTTGGTTTATAACTTTGGCAGGATATCTTTAGTAGCTCCTTTAACTAATGTTTTAATTCTGCCCTTTATTTATTGGATTATGATTTTTGGCTTTATTTTTGGCTTAGCAGGAATGCTCTGGCAATCCCTGGGAATGTTTCTTTCTTTTCCTTGTTGGTTTTTATTAACTTATCTAACAAAAATTGTAAATTTCTTTTCTCGGGGTGGGTGGGCAGCCAAAACTTTTGAAAACGTCAATTGGCTTTGGCTGATAATTTCTTATCTAATTTTAGGATTTATTGCTTGGCAGCTGAACAAAAGAAAAAGGTTAAAGTTTTTGGAATATTAATGTATAATAAATAAATATGGATAATAAGAAAAAAATTTACCCTGAGTTTATTGAAAGGGCTTGGGTAGTAACAGTTAATATGGGCTACGGCCATCAGAGAACTGCCTACCCCTTAAAAAAATTTGCTTTTGAGCAGAAAGTTATAAGCGCCAATGATTATCAGGAAATTCCCGGAAAGGATGAAAAAATCTGGGAGTCAACAAGAGGATTTTATGAGTTTATTTCAAAATTTAAAAGAATTCCTTTGGTTGGCGATATAGCTTTTTCAATTTTTGATAAGTTTCAAAAAATTCCTACTTTTTATCCCCATAGAGACCTGTCTAAACCAACTTTTAGCTTAAAGAGAATCTTTTCTACAATTAAAAATGGATGGGGGAAAGATTTAATTTTAAAATTAAAAAAGGAAAACCTGCCCTTAATTACTACTTTTTTTACCCCGGCTTTTATGGCTGAGGTTTTTAACTATCCAGAAGATATTTTTTGTGTTGTTTGTGACGCTGATATTGCTAGGGCTTGGGTTTCCTTAGAACCAGCAAAAAGCAAAATAAAGTATTTTGCCCCTAATTCCTGGGTGGTCAATCGGCTAAAGCTTTACGGAGCAAAAGAAGAGAATATTTTTTTAACCGGTTTTCCTTTGCCAATAGAAAATATTGGGACAGAGAGTTTAGAAGTTTTAAAACTGGATTTAAGCTATCGGATCTTAAACTTAGATCCTCAGAATAAATATCGCCAAAAATACAAACCATTAATTGATAAATATTTAGGGCCTTTTCCTCAAAATCCAGATCATCCTTTAACTATTTTGTTTTCTATTGGCGGCGCCGGTGCTCAAAAAGAAATTGCAATTAATTTTGTTAAAAGTTTGGCTGAAAAAATTAAAAGCGGTAAAATAAAAATAATTCTATCGGCCGGTATCAGAGAAAAAGTTAAAGAATATTTTTTAAACCAGATAAAAGAACTTAATTTGGAAAAAAATCTTGGTCAAAATATAGAAATAATTTTTGCCGAAAAAATAGAGGATTATTTCCAGATTTTTAATCAAAAACTGCGAAAAACCGATATTTTGTGGACCAAACCAAGCGAACTTTCTTTTTATTCAGGATTAGGTCTGCCAATTATCATTGCTCCTTCAATAGGTTCCCAGGAAGATTTTAATAGAAAATGGCTTTTGAGAATAGGAGCGGGAATTTTACAGGAAAATCCAAGGTATGCTAATCAATGGATTTTTGATTATTTAAATAGCGGAAGATTTGCCGAAGCCGCTTTGGATGGATTTATTGAGGTTGAAAAGCTGGGAGTTTATAACATTCAAAAAATAGTTTTTCAAAAATAAGAACCCCCCGCCTTGGCGGGAGAACCTTGATTCGCTATTGTATAAATATATATCCTTGAATTTAAAAAATAAAAAATAAAAATTTTATTGTTATGCTTTGGTTAACACCCATAATTTTAGCTTATTTTCTTTTTGCGATCGTTGCTTTGGGGGATAAATATCTTTTAAAAGGCCCTCTAAATCCAAAGATATATGCTTTTTATGTAGGGGTTCTGGGAATCTTATCTTTATTCTTAATTCCTTTTGTTGGTTTTTCAATCCCCGGGATTCTTGGTCTCCTTTTTTGTTTATCAGCAGGAACAATTTATATCTTTGCTCTTTTAGGACTTTACGAGGGCTTGGAAAAATTTGAGGCCTCCAGAATAATTCCGGCTGTTGGCGGATTTTTGCCGATTTTTATTCTTGCTTTAACTTATTCTTTTTCTGGAGGAAAAGAAATTTTAGGATATCGAGAGTTGTTAGCTTTTCTTTTCCTTCTTTTAGGAAGTGTTTTAGTTACCATTGAGCCGACTAAAAAAATTTCTTTTGAAAGTCTTAAAATATCGGCGCTTACTGCTTTTCTTTTAGCTTTAGCTTTTGTTTTGACAAAATATGTATATTTAATACTTCCTTTTTGGACCGGTTTTATTTGGATAAGAATTAGCGCTTTTCTGATTGCCTTATTTTTTATTCTTTTTAGGGAAGTCAGAAAGGAGGTTTTTTCTGCAAAATCCAGTTTCAGTAAAAAAACCAGCGCCTTTTTCCTTTTTAATCAAGGCGTAGGAGCCGGTGCTTTTGTTTTACAAAATTGGGCAATTGCTTTGGCAGGATTTGCTTATCTGTCTATTATTAGCGCTCTTCAAGGCATCCAATATGTTTTCTTATTTATTCTAGCAGCTTTAATTCTAAAAGAAGGGCTTTCAAAAAAAGTTATTTTACAGAAAGTTGTTGCTATTTTATTTATAGGATTAGGGCTTGTTTTTTTAGCTTTGAGTTAAAATTAAATCTGGCTTAACGCAAAATGAGAGAAATTAAAAAAATTATAAAAATGATTTTATTAATTCTATTAGGTTTATCTTTAGTCATTATTGGTTATTTTTTCATTGGCTCTCCAAAACAGGCAGAGAATATTACTTGGGGAGTTAATTTTTCTCAAAAGCACGCGGAAAATTTGGGTCTAAATTGGAAAGAGGTTTATTCGGCTATATTAAATGATTTAGGGGTGAGAAATCTTAAAATAGCTGTTCATTGGGATTTCATTGAAGGAAAGGAAGGGAGTTATTATTTTGATGATTTGGATTGGCAAATTGCGAAAGCAACGGAAAAAGGAGCTAATCTTTTTTTGGTGATTGGGATGAAAACTCCTCGTTGGCCAGAATGTCATATTCCTGAATGGGCGGTTAATTTGAGTAAAGAAGAACAGCAAGAAAGAATATTAAAGTTGGTTGAAGAGATTGTTTTACGTTACCGAGACACAAAAGCAATTAAATATTGGCAGGTAGAAAATGAACCATTTTTTTCTTTTGGCGAATGCCCTTGGTATGACGAAAAATTCTTAAAAGAAGAAATTGATTTGGTAAAATCCCTGGATTTCCAAAAAAGACCGATAATAATTTCAGAGAGTGGAGAATTTTCATTATGGACTCGAGCAGCCAGATATGGAGATATGGTTGGAACGACTGTCTATAGGAGGATTTGGTCTAAAGAGTTTAAAATTTATTTTACTCATTTTTTCCCGCCGACTTTTTATTATAGAAAAGCCCAAATTATTAAGAAAATTTTTGGCAAAGAAGTAATTTGCGTTGAACTTCAAGCAGAACCCTGGGGTCCCAAATTGCTTTATGATTTGTCTTTAGAAGAACAAGAAAAAAGTATGGATTTAGAGCGGTTTCAAAAAAATATTAAATTTGCCAAAAAGACCGGCCTTGATGAATTTTATCTTTGGGGGACTGAATGGTGGTACTGGTTGAAAATAAAACAAAACAAGCCCGAAATCTGGGAGGAGGCAAAAAAACTATTCTGAAAATAAACTCCGTAGAAAAAAAGAAGCCAGATTCTAAAAACAGAATCTGGCTTCGAAGGAGGGTGACATAAAACTGATAATAACAAGCCCTCAAAAAATAAAGAGCAAAAATATAAAATAACTATCTATATTTATATTACCAGAACCAAGATGCCTTGTCAACCCCCCCCCATCGGTTTATACGATATGAACCGGTACGTATTATTTGAAAAAAAAGAAAAACGAGCTATAATAAATGCAGCGTAAGCTGCAATAATTGTAATATGTCAATATACGATTTGCCAAAATTTAATTTATCTTGGAAAAAGGAAAAACCCATTCAGTTAATTGCTTTGGTAGTTTCCGTTTCTATTATTTTCGGTTTTTTAGCCGGAGCTATTTCCAGCGCTTTTTTTTATCTTCAGATTAAAGATTATTTAGAAAAACTAAATATTTTACCGTCAGCGGTTGAAGAAGAGCTTGTTGAGAAAGAAACGATTAAAGAGTATCTTCCTCAAACTTCTCAAGAAGAGACAATTATTAAAGTAGTAAAAAATGCTTCACCAGCCGTTGTTAGTATTATTATTTCCAAAGATTTGCCAATTTTTGAGGAGTATTTTGAACCGGGTCCTTTTGGTTTTCAAATTCCTCAGTATCGCCAGAAAGGCACTGAAAAAAAAGAAATTGGAGGAGGGACAGGGTTTATTATTTCTGAAGACGGGATGATTTTGACCAACAAGCATGTAGTTTTGGACGAAGAGGCGGAATACACGATTTTTACTAATGACAGCAGAAAATTTTCAGCAAAAGTTTTGGCTCGGGATCCTATTCAGGATTTGGCTGTGCTGAGAATTGAACAAGAAAAAACAGTAGGTGGTAATGGTGAATTTGTTTTGGAGCCGTTTCCAACAGTAAAACTGGGTGACTCGGATAAATTAGAGAGCGGACAGACGGTAATTGCTATTGGCAATGCTTTGGGAGAGTTTCGAAACACCGTTTCGGTCGGAGTGATTTCCGGGTTAGGAAGAGAGATTACAGCTTCTGGCGGGGAATTTGTTGAGACCCTGGAGGATGTTATTCAGACGGATGCTGCGATTAACAAAGGAAATTCTGGCGGCCCTCTTTTGAATCTGAAAGGCGAGGTAGTGGGGATAAATGTGGCGATGGTTCTGGAAGCTCAGAGCATTGGTTTTGCTATTCCGGTCAACAAAGCTAAAAAAGATATTGAGCAGGTGAGAAGTTTAGGCAAAATTGTCTATCCTTTTTTGGGAATTCGTTATGTTTTGATAAGCGAAAAGATTAAAGAAGAAAATGATTTACCGGTAGATTATGGGGTTTTGATTGTTGATGGAGGGCCGGGAGAACCGGCTATTTGGCCGGATTCAGCTGCTGAAAAAGCCGGCTTAAAAGAAAGAAACATAGTTTTGGAATTTAACAATGAGAAAATTACTACTGAGAATGGTCTGGCAAAAATTATTATGAAATATAATCCTGGGGATAGAATAGTTTTGAAAATTTTAAGACCTCCTTCTTCAGTAGGCGGGGACTGGGAAGAAATAAACGTTGAGGCCACCCTGGACGAGAGAAGCGAGTAATCCACTTGACCCCGTAGAGAAATTTCAACTCGCTTCGCGATATAAGATTTTCTTTCAGAAAATCTTTGTTGAAATTCTTCTACAGGGTTGACAAATTTTTTTGAATAAGTAAAAATAAAGAATCATGAAACAAACTAGCCCAAGATTTAATTTCTTTTTTACCTTTTTTGCAAGAAGGGCTGGTTTGGACTTTGGATAAAAAATAAGAAAATTTTCCAAATTAGCCCTTTTCTCAAAAAGGGCTTTTTTAGTACTAGTTCTTTAAAAAGGAGTTAGAGATGGATGTAATGTTTGACAGAGAAGGAAATTGTTTAAAGTGTAAAGGAACAGGCAAATGTATTAGTTGCGGAGGTAGTGGTAGAAATAGGTTTGATGAAAAACTTGTTTGTCCAACTTGTAAGGGTAAGGGAGATTGTATTTGTCATGGTCAGAAGAAAGAGGTTTCTACTTGTGATTCTGAAAAAGAAATAGAATCTCTGAAAGCTCTTTGCTTTTGCACAATAGCAACAAAACATAGGCCCCTGACGAAATAACCAGGGGCTTTTTTATTGATTTTTTGAGATATTTATGATAGAAAGAAATATTATGAATGGTGCTAATTTTACTCATAAAACGCAGGAAGCTATACTTTCTGCCCAATCTATTGCTCAAGGAAAAGGGCAGCAGCAAATTGATGCCTTACATTTGCTTTTTGCTTTGCTTTCTCAAGAAGAAAGTGTTGTTTTGACTTTGCTTAGAAAGTTGGGGGCTGATATAGAAAATTTAAAAAAGAAAACTAAGAGCGCCTTAAACATAATTCCAACCATTGCTACTCCTCAAACTTTTGGCCAGTTTTATTTAACTCAAGATATGGCAAAAGTTTTAGAAAGAGCCAGGCAAGAAGCAATGAAGATGGGGGATGAGTTTATTTCAGTGGAACACTTATTTTTAGGCCTGCTTGGTTCTGAAACTAAAGCTAAAGAAATTTTAGATAAAGCTACTTTTATAAAATCGGGCGGCGGCAACACGGCTGCTTTAGAGTTTGGCAAATTAGATTATGATACTGTTTTGAAAACCTTAGCTCAAATTAGAGGAGGAACAAGAATTACTGACCCTGAGCCAGAATCAAAATACCAGGTTATTGAAAAATATGCCCGGAATTTAACTACTTTAGCCCAACAGGGAAAACTTGATCCTGTAATTGGCCGGGAAAATGAAATCCGCCGCTTAATGCAGGTTCTTTCTCGAAGAACAAAAAATAACCCGGTTTTGATTGGAGAAGCCGGAGTCGGAAAGACAGCTATTGTTGAAGGATTGGCTCAGAGAATTATTAGAAGAGATGTTCCCGAGAGTTTAAAAGAAAAAGAAATTATTGGTTTGGATTTGGGAGCTTTAGTCGCTGGAACAAAATATCGGGGCGAGTTTGAAGACAGAGTTAAGGCCTTGCTTAAAGAAATCAATCGGGCAGCCGGCAAATATATTGTCTTTATTGATGAACTTCATACTTTGGTTGGGGCAGGAGCTGCCGAAGGAGCAATTGATGCTTCAAATCTTTTGAAGCCGGCTTTAGCCAGGGGTGAACTGAAAGCAATCGGAGCAACCACTTTAAAAGAATACCAAAAATATATTGAGAGGGATATGGCTTTGGAAAGAAGATTTCAGCCGATTTATGTTCAAGAGCCGTCAATTGAAGATACCATTGCTATTTTAAGAGGGATTAAAGAAAAATATGAGGTTCATCATGGTTTGAGAATAAAAGATTCAGCCTTAGTGGCGGCAGCTGAACTCGCTTCCCGATATATAGGCGATCGCTTTTTGCCCGATAAAGCAGTTGATTTAATGGATGAAGCAATGTCGGCTCTTAGATTAGAAATTGAATCTGAGCCCACTCAGCTTGATGAGTTAAAAAGAGAGATTCAAAAATTAGAAATTGAAAAACAGGCAATTAGTCCCGTAAGGGATAAAATTTCTAGCGGGATTAAAAAAGAAGGAGCTGATAAAAATCGCTTAAAAGCCATCAATCGTTCTTTGGCTGATTTAAAAGAAAAAGCCCGTGCTTTTGAATTGAAATGGAAGTCCGAAAAAGAACTGATTCAAAAAATCAGAAGGTTGAAAAAAGAAATAGATGCCCTTGCTTTTCAAGCAGAGATTGCTCAAAGACAAGCTAATCTCCAAAAAGTAGCTGAAATTAAATATGGAAAAATTCCAGAGCTTTTGAAAGAAGTTCGAAAAGCAGAAAAAGGATTAGCTAAAATTCAAACAAATCACCGGATTTTAAAAGAAGAGATAGAAGAAGAAGATATAGCCCAGGTCGTTTCTAAATGGACCGGGATTCCGGTAACAAGGTTGATAGAAGAGGAGGCAAAGAAGCTGGAGAAAATGGAGGAAATTATTTCTCACAGAGTTATTGGCCAAAGAGAGGCAATTTTAGCAATTTCTAATGCTATTCGGCGCTCCCGGGCAGGAATTTCCGAAGAAAACAGACCCCTGGGTTCGTTTATGTTTTTAGGTCCAACCGGTGTTGGTAAAACCGAGATCACCAAAGCTTTAGCTGAATTCTTATTTAATGACGAAGATGCTCTGGTTAGATTAGATATGTCAGAGTATATGGAAAAACACACTGTTTCTAAGATAATAGGTTCGCCTCCCGGTTATGTGGGTTATGAAGAAGGAGGCCAGTTGACTGAAATTATTCGCCGAAGACCTTACAGTGTAATTTTACTTGATGAGGTTGAAAAAGCTCACCCAGAAGTTTTTAATATTTTGCTTCAAATTTTAGAAGATGGCCGGCTGACCGATGCCAAAGGAAGAGTAGCTTCTTTCAAAAACGCTATTTTGATTATGACCTCAAATATTGGCTCAGAATACATAACCAGGATGGGCTCTTTAGGTTTTGTTAATGGGAAAGAAGACTCAGAGAAGAAATCCTTAAAAGAAAAAATAATGGGGGCTCTTAAAGAGGACTTTCGGCCGGAATTTTTAAATAGAATTGATGAAATTATTATTTTCAATTATCTCGGCAAGTCAGAAATTAAAAAGATAGTTGACCTTGAATTAAAAAAAGTTGCCGGGCGTTTAGAACATAAAAAAATTAAGATTAAAGTTTCAGAAAAAGCAAAAGAACTTTTGGCAGAACAAGGTTTTGACCCTAATTTAGGAGCCAGGCCCTTAAAAAGAGTGATTCAGCGAAAGGTTCTTGACCCCTTATCTTTAAAAATTGTAGTTGGCTTGGTTAAAGAGGGAGAAGAAGTGATAGTTGATAGCGAAGCTAAAAAAATTATAATTAGAATCCCAGCTGACTTAGTTAAAACTAACAAGAAAACAGAAAAAGTTTCAGTTTAGAATAAATACAAAAAAATTCAGCATTAATTTACTACACCGCCGGGTCGCGTAGTAAAGTTTTCCACAACAGTTCAGATCTACTATTTTTTTATTATGCTTAAAAATATTTTTAGAATCATTGTTATTTTTGTAGTTGGGATGGTCGGAGGAATTTTTGCTGACCAAATTCTTTGGCCCTATCTTGGAGAAGGACCTTTTTTTTATGAATATCAGCAAGCTAAAATTCCAGTTTCTCTGATAGAGAAAAATGAGATTACCATTCAGGAAAATGTTGCCCTTCAAGAGGCGGTTGAAAAAGTTGAAAGAACAGTGGTAGGAATAATAACAAAAACAAAAGATGGAAAAACTATATCGGGATCTGGTATTGCGGTAACTTCAGATGGTTTAATAATTACTTTAGCAGAACTTGTTCCCCGCGGGGGGGATTTTGTTTTTTTTGTTGACGGTAAAACGCCTAATTGGCAGATTTTGAAAAGAGACGTAAAAAATAATTTAGCTTTGATAAAAGTTGAAGAGAAGGATTTAGCCACTGTTGGCTTTGCTGATTTCAATGGGTTAAAATTAGGAGAAAGAGTTTTTTTGGTCGGAGTGATTTTTCCTGAGTCAGAACCTATTAAAATGGTAAATGAGGGAATTGTGAAATATCTGAACGAGGACTATATCAGGACAAATATTTTTGAAAATAATACTTTAACAGGAAGCCCTTTATTTAATATTAAGGGAGAATTGTTAGGATTAAACACAATTGATTCTCAGGCAAGGGTTACAGCCATTCCCATCAACACAATCCGCGAATTCATTGGATTTTAAGCTTAATTGTTATGGAAAAATTGATTAAGTCAAAAATTAGGGAGATTCCCGATTGGCAGAAAAAAAATGATATAATAAAATAATAAAATAAATACAATGGACACAAGTAACGAGTCAAGAATATATGCTTATGCTATATTTGTAGCAATTATAATAGGAATATTAATTGGAATGGGAATTTTAAAAAGTCAGATGTAAAATAAAAAAAGAGAACCTTTGAAACCCAAAAAAGTATATTACCACGTCGCACTCACGCCCGCACTACGCCCACACTACGCCGCCGGGGTCGCGTAGTGAAGGCATTTATGCGGCACTACGCCGCCGGGTCGCGTAGTTTGGAGTTTTCCACAGGTTGCGGGTTTACAAAGGAGATATTTTTTTATAAGATAGCAAAATCAAAATATTATGAATTTTAAACTCGGGAACAAAAAAATTACTATTTTTATCATTATTCTTGTTTTACTCCTCATTGCCGGAGGAGTTTTTTGGTGGTGGGAAAATAGAGAAATAAAAGGAAGCCCCGATGATTATGTGATAAAAGAGACAGTAGAAGGGAAAATTGTTGAAAATAAAAAAGCTGGCTTAACTGTTAAGATTCCTGACGGCTGGCAAGTACAAAAAATAGGACTTTTAGAAGGTTCGGTCATTTCCATTACTGCAGATATAGAAGGGGTATGGCGAAACGAGATAATTAATCCTCCATTAAAGAAAGGATGTATTATAGAAACAGCTGTAGTATATAAAAAAATGAATTTTAACGAAATAAAAGAAAAAGTAAAAGAAATTCATATAGGATTGGGGATAAAGTCTGAGAAATTTGAAGCAATAACAATCAATAATCTCCAAGCTCTAAAAAATATTTTTGACAGTGAAATTTTAGGATATGGTATCGTTGTTTATATTCCTAAGGAAAATAAATTATATAATTTTAGCCTTAATTGGGGTCCAGAAGAAAAAGAAAAATGTGTTCAAGAATTTGATAAATTTTTAGAAACAGTTGAAATTAAATAAATAGTTCTTTTATTATAGTTCTTTCAAGATAGTTCTTTTAGAAATAAACTCTCACTACCAGAATATTGGCGTGAGGGCACATAGACAATTTAATAAGGATTGATATTAATTTTCTATATTTTACGAAAAACCTTATGAAAAGGCCTTTTTTATATATTTTTCTGCTAATTTTTATGGTAGGTTTTTTGTTTTGGCCAAAAATTAGCTTGGCTGAGATTTTTGAAGAAATTACTCCAGAAGAGATTGGACAACACCTTCAATTATATGAAGAAGGTACTTACGATTTATTGGATACTTTAATCCAGGTTTTTACCGACGAATGGATATCTCAAGAATGCTCCGGTTATTCTACTCCCGAAGAAAGAGCAGTTCCCATAATCCTGCGGGAAGTTGCCAGGGTAGATGTTTTAAATCATTTATTAATAGATGCTCCCGTAGAGGTTATTGAGAAGATAATCAAAAATGCTATAGAAATAGCTAGGTTATTTTTAGCTGAGGATATTTCAGTTGTTTTAGATAAATTTGAAAAAGAAACAGTTAAAAAAGCAACCGAATACGGAATGAAATTTTTACTCCAAAATGAGCTTAGAGTAACCCCTGGGGCAACGAAGTTTAAATATGTATCCTATAAAGGAAATAAAAAAGAAGTTGTCTTTCAATATATTATAGTTTATCAATCCTTAAGCCAGGAAAAAGGAAAAGTTAAAATAAGGTTTTATTCACCAAATTCTATTGAGCCCCCGGTGATTAAGCAAAGTATCGGAGGCATAATGGGAATATATCATGAGCTCGAAGATGACCTACCCCCGTTTATCGTTGAAATTAGTGGGCAAGTTGAAGATTATAAATGGATTGGTGATCCTTTAGTAACCATTGATTTTCCAGAATCAGTCCCGGATTTGGGTATTAAGCCACTTAGTTTTTGGGAAAGACATATCATAGAACCAATAAAGACAAAAATTAAAGAGATAGAGATAATTATTACCAAGGTTACAGGATCTTCTTTTGAAACAAAAGGAACAGTAGAAGTTATTGAAGACACGATAGTAAATATTTGGAATAAGGTAAAATCATTTTTATCTGAAATAAGTCCTTTTACGGCAACAGTAACTCCGGGCTTGCCGTCTTTTGAGGATTTAGGGCCGGATTTTTCTGAAATTGACCTCGAAAACTTGCTGTCAGAAGAGAAATTATCTCCAAAGGTTGAAGAAATAATTGAAAAAGAGAAGGAATTAAGCGAACTAGTGCAGGAAATAGAAGCTATTCCTGAAGCTTCGTCAGGAGCGGAGGGGATGGGGTTAGATGAAATTCAGGAGATAATTGATGATATTGCAGAGAGGATTGATGTAATAAATCAAGAGATTGCTGAATTGGTTGGAGAGATTCAGCAAACCCCTGAAGAAATTACTGATGAAACCGAAGAATTAACCGAAGAGTCAGAAGAAGGCGAAAAGGGAGAAAAAGAGGAGGAAGAAGAGGAAAAGATAGGACAAAAAGAGATAGGACAAGAAATGTCTGATCTTTGTCAGAAAATTGAGGGAAATTATCCTGCTCAAAATAAGATAATTTTTAACGAAGTTGCCTGGATGGGAACATTAGAAAGCGCTAATGATGAATGGATTGAGCTTAAAAATATATCGGGAGATGAAATCAATTTAACCGGTTGGCAGATTTTAGACAAGGAACAGCAAATCAAAATCATTTTTGATAACAGAGATCAGACCTCTGTCGGCGGATTTTATCTTTTAGAGAGGACCGATGATGATTCAGCGTCTCAGGTAGCAGCTGATTTTATTTATACCGGCGGCCTCAGCAATACAAATAAGGCCTTATATCTTTTTGATGAAAATTGCCAGCTTCAAGACGAAATAGAAGCTTTTCCCGATTGGCCAGCTGGCGATAATTCCTCAAAAAGAACGATGGAGAGAAAAAGTGGTTTGAATTGGCAGACGAGTTCTAATCCTGGCGGTACACCAAAAAAGGAAAATAGCAGAGGATACGTTATAATCAGCGGCGGCGGCGGAGGAGGCGGCGGCGGCGATTCGGCACAACCCAAGATTACCCTTTCCTGTTCGGAAAATAATCCTGTAAACAAAGAAATCGAAACAACTCTTTCTCTCACCGACCTTAAAAACGCTCTTTATGATGTAAAAATTTCAATAGAAAAAGAAGACGTTGTTTTGTCAGAAATTTACAACCAAAAAGAAGATAAATGGCAATCGTCTCATTATTACCTCAATGAAGTATTTTCTGGCAAATCTTTTGAGGGAGGATTCCAACTGAAAATAGCAGAAGAAAAAAATGATTTCAGGGGAGAAGCGGATATTTTCGCCAAAATTAGAGAAAACGGAAAAACAACGATTTACGCAGAATTTAGTGGGAAAATTAATATTACCGATCCAGAGTCAGGGCTGGGCGAGGAAGAGGAGGAAGAGGAGGAAGAGGAGGAAGAGGAGGAAGAGGAGGAAGAGGAGGAAGAGGAGGAAGAGGAAGAAAAGAATCCTTCGCAAGCTGTGGTTATTAATGAAATTGCCTGGATGGGAACTGAGGTTTCTCCAAACGATGAATGGATTGAGCTTTATAATCCAAATTCAGAGCCGGTTGAGCTCTTGGACTGGCAATTACTTTTTTATCCTCCAGAAGAAACCGAGCCAAGAACAACTGCTTTTTCTATTTTAGAGACAACAACTCCCGCTATTGATGGCTTAGGTTATTTTCTCTTAGAAAGAACGGGTGATGAGACCGTTAGTGATATTGAAGCCGATTATATTTATACGGGCGCCTTAAATAATGATGGAGGAGTTTTTGAATTACGGGACGAAAAAGGAGATTTAATTGATAAAATTGATTGTTCCGATGGTTGGTTTTACGGTGATAACGAGACCAAACAGACAATGGAAAGAATTAAACCAGAATTGTTAGGGTCAGATTCCACAAATTGGGCGGATAACAATCTTATTACCCGCAATGGCAAAGATGCTAACGGGAATAATGTTAACGGCACTCCAAAAGCAGAAAACAGTGTTTCTAAATCTTCAACTGAAATTTCTGGGATTGTTGATTTTCCTACTTTAACTCTTCTCGGCAGTCCTTATATTGTTGAGGGAACAGTTGTTATTCCCGAGAACAAAACTTTAATCATTGAACCGGGAGTAGTAATAAAATTTCACGGTTATTATCCTGAAAATACTGGAATAACAGTAAATGGCACCTTAAAAGCTATTGGCGGGGAAACAGATGATGAAAAAATTGTTTTCACTTCTTATAGAGACGAGGAATATGGTGGCAGTGGAGCTTCCCATGGCAGCTGGGGACAAATTTATTTTAGTCCAACAAGCGCTGGTTCCGAGCTGGAAAATATTATTCTAAGATACGGAGGCGGATTTTATGAACCAGGACAAGATTGTTCTATAGATGCCGCAGGAATCCGTGTTCAAAAATCTTCCATCACCCTTAAAAACTCAGTTCTTGAGCACAACAAAAACAACGGACTTTTGCTGATTAATTCTTCCTCCATTATTGATAATGTTCAGTTCTTAGATACCGTAATTTGCCAGGGTTTTCTTGAACATGGAGGTAAGGGCATTTCAATTAATGGCGGCGGCGCTTCTATTAAAAATTCTTTATTTAAGAGAAACATTTACGGCATTTGGATTAATAAAGGACAAGATTCACCAGCAACTCCAATTATTGAAAATAATATTTTTGAAGAGAATGAAAAACCAATTTGGGTTATTGATTCTTCCCCGTCTATTAAAGGGAATCAAGCAATAAATAATGATATTAATGGAGCTATAGTTTCTGGCGAAATTAGCTTAGACACGGTCTGGGAGGCAGACCTAATATATATCATTGAAGGAGGTCTTACTATTTCTCCAGGTGTTGTTTTTACTTTAAAACCGGGAGTAGTAGTAAAATTTCACGGTTGTTATTCTGAAAACAGCAAAGTAACAATAGACGGGAAGTTAAAAGCTATTGGCGCTGAAGACGAAAAAATTGTTTTTACTTCCTTTTTTGATGATGACTACGGAGGAGATACCAATAGTGATGGTGGCGTTACTTCTCCTTCCCATGGCAGCTGGGGACAAATTTATTTTAGTCCAACAAGCGCTGGTTCCGAGCTGGAAAATATTATTCTAAGATACGGAGGCGGATTTTATGACCCAGGACGGGATTGTTCTGGAGATGCCGCAGGAATCCGTGTTCAAGAATCTTCCATCACTCTTAAAAACTCAGTTCTTGAGCACAACAAAAACAACGGGCTTTTGCTGATTAATTCTTCCTCCATTATTGATAATGTTCAGTTCTTAGATATCGCAGTTTGCCAGGGTTTTCTTGAGCATGGAGGTAATGGTATTTCAATTGGTGGCGATAACCCTGTTATTAGAAACTCTTTATTTAAGAACAATGTTTGTGGAGTAAATATTCAGAACGGAGAGCCAATCTTAGAAATAGAGAGTTTGGTTTTTGGAATAGGCGATGAAGCAAACGGTTGTAACATTTATAAAGATGGAGAATGTATTAACCCAGAATAGAAACTACGCCGCCGGGTCGCGTAGTAAAGGCACCACGTGACACTACGCCGCACCACGGCCACGCTACGCCGCCGGGTCGCGTAGTGAGATTTGACCTGGGTTTCGGCTCGTGTATAATGATATATAATGAATAAAGATTTTCTTTTTTTGGTTTTGCTTTTGGTTATTGTTGCCGGGGTTCTCTTGTGGCAAAATCCCGAGGTCGCATTTGATAAGATAAAAGCAATGATAGGTCCAAAAATATCGCTTTCCGAAGATTCAGGTTTGGATTTATCTGAAATTAATATTGAGAATTTAATAACTCAAAGAGAAGAAGAGGAGGGGCAAGAAGAGCCTGTCCTAACTGAGCTTTCAATAGACAAGGAAGAAGAGAATGGGATTGGCGGGTCTTTAATTGGAGAATTGCCAGGGGGAGAAGAAACTTCGGAACAAGAGATTGTTGTTTTGGAAAAGAACTTAACCTTGGAAGAAATTCAGCAAGAGGTTAACAGAATTGCTGAAGAAGTAGAAAGAATAGATAAAGAAGTTCAAATTTTAGTTGCTTTGAGTGAAATTTAATAGATATGGATAAAGAAAATCTCATTGAGCTTACTAATAAACTTTATAAACTGACTTTGCTTTTTCCTAAAAAAGAGCCGTTGAGATATAAAGTGAGAGAGGTTGCTGATGAGATTTTAGCTAATCTGGTTGTCCGGGAAGTTTTCCACAGCCCTAATCCCGGGGAAACTATGACTGTGGAAAACTCAAAACAAAAAGATTTAATATTTGAAATTAAAAAAGATTTAGCAGTTCTTAAAAGTTATTTTGAAGTAGTTAAATGGCAAAACTGGGTGAGCTATTTTGATGTCTTGGAGATTGAAGAAAAATATGATAAGATAGAATGTAAAGTTGACAGAGGCCCGACCTCTGTCGCTGGCCCTAAGATGGCTAAAATTAACGAAGGACAGTCCTTTGATAGAATCTTAGATTCCAGAAAAGAAAAGATTTTAGGAATTTTAAAAGAAAAAGAAAAAATTCAAGTCGGCGAGCTTAAAGAACTTTTACCTGATGTGTCAAAAAGAACTCTTCGGAGGGATTTTGATCAGTTATTAAAACAAGGCTTGGTTGAGAGAATCGGCGAGAGAAATAACACATTTTATTGCTTAAAAACGGTTTAAAGTGTCACTTTAAACAATTTAACGAGATAGGACATAGATGTCCTATCTTGATATTATTTTGTCCTACCCTAAAATAAACAATCCAAGGAAAGTTTTTGGTCAAATATACGATGATTG
>Ga0315533_1001244_pt1 | contig 19859 bp, 19 predicted proteins | sample SalMarSW160130MG_FD_203081 | JGI IMG/M metagenome (GOLD analysis project Ga0315533, IMG submission 203081) | Salt marsh sediment microbial communities from the Plum Island Ecosystem LTER, Massachusetts, United States - Salt Marsh Sediment SW1601-30 ... | reverse complement strand
AAAAACCAGCTACACTCATGCTAACCCGACTTCCTTGCTAAATGTATGAACAGCCTGTAGTAACTTAGTCAAGTGGAACATCCTCACATGCTAGAAGTTATCTAGCTGATAGATTCTCTATTATATTTAGCTGCGGCTCTGGTCCTCAATCCGCCTCTTGGCTTATAATCAGCTTCTACAACCATGGAAACAGGTTCCAGCAACTGTACTAGATCACCGAGAATCCGGTTTACGGCATGCTCCTGCAATATCCCTACATTCCGATAAGAGGTCAAATAATATTTTAAGGATTTGAGTTCGACTAAAGAGTGACCCGGAGTATAGCGTATTACCAATCGGGCGAAATCAGGTAAGCCAGTCCAAGGACAAACAAAAGTAAATTCCTCAGTTTCATAAACCACCTCAGTAGCTGAGCCAGGATAGTCAAAGGGTGTAGCTTCAAGCACAGCCGTATCAATCGCCTTTTCCTTCAGAACATTACGCGCTCGTAGGGTATATTTATTGATTTCCATCGTATTAACTCTGTATCCAATCAGACGTAGAGGCGACCCAAGGACTATAGCTGCTCTTCTTGGAAGTCTTTTACGACTTCCTTATTTCTCACTAGGGCATTTCCTATCCCGTAGTTTTTCTTCAGCCTGAGGGGGACACAACAGCAGGTGCAGCAATTACAGATAGCGTAAGAGTGCCCCTGACATCTCTCAAGAGTAGGTATCAGCCGTTTCTGATGGCACTGCCGCATGACATCCTTGGCCTCCTCTTTTGAAATTGCATGGAACTCACCAGACCTGATTTCAGGGAACACCTCGGCACCAGTACCAACGACTATCTCAGCCATAATCGGGGCATCACAGTTATGAAAAACCTGGCGACAGCTACAAGGTCCCAGGGCTACATTCTTCGAGGCATCTATTATCTGTTCTGCCTCCCCCAGGGTCAGAAAATAACCATGGTGTTCGTGTAAGCCATAGGTATTGGCCACCCAGCGCACCAGCCTGCCGACCAAGGGGATGTTAGTGAGTTTGGCTAGGGACATGTATAGCCTGAGAATCTTATGCTGATGCTGGCCATAAAATCGCAAGGTATGATGCATATCGTCATATCACCTATTGTATAATCTTGGATTTCCCATTTCAACTCGTGATGAGGTATCCTTCCTGGCCCCGTGGAACTCTAACCTAAGCCGCTTATCGAATTGAAGCTTCAGTGCCTCCCTAGTCTTTTCACCCATTGGGTTTCTCCAGTCGGCCCCATCTGATGAAGTTAAGCAAGGGGCTTTTAAACCTATTTTACCATAGAAGCCTACCTATGCACCTAGTTTGATATGGAAAATCCAGGCTAGAATGTTAAGTCACACACAATGGACAATTGTTACTTGGTTTAATAAAATACCAAAATGTAACGTCACGGACTTCCGCTTAGTCTCCAGTTGAAGTTATTATTAAGTCATCGAAGTAAGCTATCTGTTCCTGCCACACCACGACCGCTGTTAGTAGGAATATAACGAAAACCATTTGTTCCTATTTCATCCGTGTGATATATTTCTTTAGGTTGGGATTTTTTCGTTTTAACATAGTTTTATTACATTATGGCTTCTCAATCCGTGTTAATCATTAAAAAGCGTCTTTGGCCTGAGATTGGCCTGGTATCTATCCCGCCGAAAAATATGAATTGGAGTTGATTAAAAATGGAGAGGAAATGGATGGAATCAACACCTGATGAAAAACGCGCGGAAAGGTTTAATCGCTGGCTTTCACCGCCTAATGTCGATTTTTCCAGCCCGGAAGCTGAAGAGGCATATAAGAAAAGAGTAACCAGGTTTATCAAGGCCATTAGACTTCAGGAACCCGACCGGGTGCCGGTTATTCTGCCGGCGGGAAACTTCCCGGTTTACAATGCTGGCATGACACTGAAAGAAGTAATGCATGACAATAAAAAGCTCTGCCAGGCGTACCGTAAATTCTTTAGTGAATTTGAAGCGGACACATTTACCAGCCCTGCTATGGTACCCTCAGGAAGGGCATCCGAGATTATCAACAGTCTCATTTCTAAGTGGCCGGGACATGGTCTTCCTGATGGTGCCAGTATGCAGCAGTTTGTCGAGGGTGAGTACATGAAGGCGGACGAATATGATGTTTTACTTAATGACCCGTCCGACTTCTGTCTCCGCTATTACCTGCCACGTACGATTGGAGCACTGGCGCCTTTTGCGAAGTTCTCGCCACTTCCCCACATACTGGGCATGCCCAACAGGTTTCTCGCGCCAGCCGTCATGCCGGAAGTCCAGGCGGCGTTCCAGGCCGTTATAGGCTATGGTAAAGAGATGGCGAAATGGCAGGAACCAATAGCGGAGTTCAACCGTGAAGCGCTGGCGGCTGGATACCCGTCGTTATTTGGCGGCCAGTCCCATGCCCCGTTTGACATCCTGGGTGATACCCTGCGAGGTACCCGGGGTATATTTGCCGACATGTACCGGCAGCCGGATAAACTCCTGGAAGCCATGGAGATGTTGACGCCGATAAATATCGACTGCGGTTTGCAGATGGCCAATGCCTCCGGCAGACCGATTGTATTCTTTGCCCTCCACAAGGGCGACGACACATTCATGTCGGATAAGCAGTACGAGAAATTCTACTGGCCGACGCTCAGGAAGGTTATTATGGGATTGATTGAAGAGGGCTGCGTGCCGCTGTTGTTCGCCGAGGGAAGATATAATAATCGATTGGAAATCGTAAAGGACCTGCCCAAAGGCAAGGTGATGTGGCATTTCGACCAGATAGATATGAGCAGAGCCAAGGAAATCCTCGGCGATATCGCATGTATCGCCGGAAATGTGCCTTCCTCGCTGCTGTATACGGGCACACCCCAGGCGGTTAAAGAATATTGCCGTAAACTCATCGGGGTCTGTGGTAAAGGCGGCGGTTTTATATTGACCGGAGGGGCCAGTATCGATAAGGGGAACCCTGATAACCTGCGTGCCATGATGGAAGCCGCCAAGGAATACGGCGTTTATAAATAGAATGAAGCAGTTATCGGAAAGTTAAAAAACGGAATATCACAGAACGCTATAATGTTCAGTGTTTCTATTTATGCAGGTTACTTACGTAATACCGCTTTAACGAAATAATAAAGGCTTAACATGCAGGATTATTTAATCGCCCTTTTTACAAGTCATTCTTTTTCGTCAACATTGCTATGAGAAACCAGTGTAACAGCGTTTTTAACTAGCTCCATCTCCCTCTGTAATGCCTTGAAAGTCATATACCGGCCGCACCACTCGTACTCCCCGCGGCAGTATTCTTCCTTAAGCCTTTCTGTAAGCCCCGGGCCTTCCTGAAAATCACCGTTAAAGTACGGGCAGGTGGCTAATAATTCACAATCCGGCATCTATATCACCTTCTACTGAATTTTTGAATTTGTATTGAGCGATTACCCTGCCTGTATCCGTGTCTATGAGTCGCCGAATATCGTCTTTTGCACAGATAGAATAGGAAACGAAATTAGCCACAAACTTCCATTCCTTCAAATTCGTTATATTCCGGGTTTCCAGAGCTGATGCTCGCTTCTTGGCCAAAGAAACTGTACGTCTCATTTATTCTTGTCTCTTACCCTTTCCCTTTCTCTCTTTGTTCTTCTAATATCAATGACATATTTGACGATGCCGAATATTAAGATGATTAAAAGCCCTGCTGTTTCCAGGCTTCTAATGACAATATTAGGTTCACCGATTAAATACTGACCGTAACGCCATATGTTCGAGAAATGCCACAGCAGGGCACCACTCAAGCCAATTATCATGGCATTACTGACTACATCCTTCAGGCTCATCTTAGCTTCTTAAAAATAATCCTTGAGTGGCAATGTGAGCCCCGGCCATATCAGACCGGGGTCCAGTCTGCTCTGCTACCTAATATGCTCTTCTCCTGACCAGGAAAAAGATGAGCAACGCGATTATCACTATCCCACCGGCAATCAAACCTCCGATTAGACCCCAATTAGTTGTCGGCGGGGGTGGTGTTACCGGTGCCGTTATTTCGGGCGCGGGCGGTGTTGGTGGTGGCGGTGTTGGTTCTGGTGCTGGAGCCGGTGTTGGTTCCGGTGCTGGTGGTGGTGCTACCACGCTAAAACTACCGCTCAACCCATCCACGGTCACGCTGTAACTGCCAGCCTCTTCTTTTGCCACGCTGAAACTAACAGTCTGGCTGCTGGCGGCAGTAACAGTTACGCTCTTTTCTACCTCCTTAACGCCGTTTATCTTGAGGATGACTGTGTAGCTGCCTTCCACGCCACCGGTGTTAGCTACTGACATGCTGATGTTTACCTCTTCGCCGGGGGCTATCTCGGCTGGCTCAATGACCAGCGAGCTGAGGCTAAAGGCTGCCGGTTTGGGCGTGCCAATGATGGCAAAGGTGGTGAAATGGGATACGGAAGCCCTCAGGATGTTGGTGCCCGGGACAACAGAGGTGGGAATCTCTACCCATTCACCGATTCCCTCATCATAGTAGGCTAGAACCATGTCGTCTATGGTCAAGCCGGCGGGAATATCACCCGGCTCAACGGTAAACTCTAATATTATGGGCGGGGTAAAGGTAGCTCCATCGGGTCCAAACTCATAAGCCAGCCCGATAATGTGCGCACCCTCGGGCGGGTCAGGCGGACTTGGATTAACGGCTGCCTCCAGGCTCCCCAGCGGATTACCCTCTGCATCCAGGGCTACGGTGCCCTCTTCTATGGTGATGGTCAGTTTGCCATCCGCAGTGGTGGCGGTGAATGTCTCCTGTACTACGCCTTCACTGTCAATTTCCAGGGTCGCTGTCGTGCCGAAAACGTCCACCTGAATCGGGGCCTGTGCTGCGGGACCTCCCCCTCCCCCACCTGATGGTGCCAGTGGTGCCGGGGCAGCTATAGTAACTGTCAGGTTCATCTCACTTGGCCCGCCACCGGCTATAAAAGTAGCTGTCCCACCGGCAGCCGTGCCATTGGCGTTGGTTACATGGAAGGTTATGGTAGCCCCGTCCGGAATGTCATAGCCCTGAACCAGGAGGTATGAGCTACTAACCCCATAACTACCTCCCGACGTGGTGACCGGATTTTGGGTTGATATGATTTCTCCAATATTTACTCTAGCCGATACCTGGGTGCCGCCAGGCGCCGGAGCGCCGTTTACGGTTACACTGCCGTAGAAGGCGTGGGGGAGCTTGGGTATCCCGTTAGCCAGCGCAGGAGTAGCACCAAGCAGCAAAAGAGCAGCTACGGCTATAAAAAATATAGCTATTTTCCGCATAACTTATCTCCTTTGTGGAGGGGGGTGGTTTTACTAGCCACCCCCCCTTAAACAAGCTAGTCTGGAATCACGCCAAAGCTCTTGGCAGCGTTCATGTACACCCAGTAGCCGTCAAACGGGCTCAGCTCCTGTTCATTATCAGCAAGACTCCACCAGTCTAAGGTAGCAGCCAGAGGCACTGAGATGGTGTCAGCAAGGTACTGATTGTAGCTTGCCTGGCCTACCAGGTTGGTTATGCCTGCTCCTTCCTGCTCCCCAATCTGGACGTAGCGCAGCTGACTCAGTAGTGTGTAGGCATCCGTTTCGCCGGCGCAGCTTATGGTGTTCCACCCGGCGCCGAGGCTCTTGGTCACTACGCCGGGCGCAGCCATTGAATAGTTAATGCCGACTCCGCCGCCGCCGCTGGTCTTCAGATAGAAGGCGTCCACCGACGTTAGTAGCGTAGCCTCGGTTACCTGCGTGTAGGCACTGCCGGCGGTGTACTTGTAGGCCACTGTTGCTGTCCAGTCTGTGCCATCGGTTACCTCTTTATCAACCGAGGCCAGTGTCCAGCCATCCTGCAGGGCCAGGGTTTTGTCGAAGGTTGGCGGCTGAGGTGTAGTTTCGGTAACGGCTTCAAGCAGCCAGGGATTGTAGGTTACAAGGCCGCTTACCGCATCTCCAATACCAAAGGGACTATCGGTATGAGTTGGCCCGCTGGCATTGCCCCACCAGTTGTTGGTGGCATTGAGGGCTGCACCTGACTTCAAGCCATAGCCAGTATTACCAGTTATGTTGTTGTAGTGAGCAACATTACCCGTGGAGTCCGCATCAAAGTAAACACCTGCGGCGTCTGCCACGAAATCAACACCGTGCCAGTTAATGGCGGCAACACTTGTATTGCTCTGGATTGTATTTCCGGTCAGCGTGTTGTTATCGGAATATTCCATAGCGATACCATGACCGCAGTTAGTTATGGTGTTGTCCTCAATGGTGTTGCCGATAATCTGGAGATACTCTTGAGGCGTGCCAACAAGATAGTCTGAGGGGTTATCGCCCACACTAGCCCAGTCAGTCGCTATATCCCTGGAAAGTGACCCAAGAATACCAGCTATAGTAGTCCCGCTTATGTTATTACCGGAAATGGTGTTGGTTTTAGCACCTTCCATAAGAGCAATGCCAACCTCTCCGCCGCTGATTATGTTGCCGCTTATGTTGTCGCTGGCAGGTCTGGGGTCGAAATCAGCCTCAGCTTCCATCTTGTCCGAGGTATAAAGGTAGATTGCCGCCCGTTCCGGGTCAGTAATGGTGTTGCCGGTTACCTGATTATGGTACCCTGTTTTAAGTGTGATACCCCATTTGTAAGCGGCAGTGTCAGCACCTTTACCGATAGTATTACCTGAAATGGTGTTTTCGTCAGGAGACGCAGTCTCAGAATCGTCCCAACTCCATACGAGTATGGGGGTATCGGTGTTGTAGACCTCGTTGCCGCTTATGGTGTTATGCGACCCTTTTATCTTGATACCAAAGGTGTCGTGACTAGCCGGCCCATTGATAACATTGTTGGACACTGTATTGGAGTCGCTATATGCACCACCGACCCCACCGAAGAGGCTAATAGCAACCTCGTGGTTACCGGTCAGGATGTTATTGGTGATGGTGCAGGAGTCCACCCCCTGGGTAATTACGGCAGCGTTATTGGCAAGGGTGTCGTTAGTAGCCGCAAGACCGGTGATGGTAAATCCGTCCAGGGTAACATTATCAGACGTTATCTCAACCACGTAATCGCTGGCATCGGCGGCATTGATTGTGGTATCTGCCGTGGCGCCGGCTGATTGAATGGTTAAATCTCCTGTACCGACAACCAGATTTTCGTTATACGTCCCCGCCGCCACGCTGATGGTATCGCCAGTCGCAGCAGCATCAATGGCTGACTGGATGGTGTTGAAGCCTGCAGGAGTTGTTGTGTTGATTACCCTGGGATCCATAGCGTAGGTGTCCTCGCCGATGGTAATGTCGTCAACATAGACGGTTGACTCTACTGCCTCTGGGTCTTGCGGATACCTCAGCTCTACACGGACATCCTGAACGGTAGCTATTCCGTCAAAGGCGTCGTGTATCTCATCCCAGGTGTAGTAATCGAAAGTGCCGATGTAACCACCACCACCATCCCATACGAACATCGACCAATAGGAATGGTCGTCGCCGGAGCCGCCGACGTTAATAGTTGCATCACTGTGAGTTCCGTATTTCTCCCATCCAGCAGTGCCGTCAGACATAAGTGTATCAGAAAGGTCCTCGCACTGACCCGGCTGGGAGGCTAGCAAGACTGCGGCGCCGGAGAGATCCATACTTGAATCGCCAGGATTATTCCCGTTATCTGCTGACAAGTCAACGGAAGTTGCTGTCTCGTCTATCTCCAGCTTGATGTCGAGCAGGGGCAGAGCTTGAGCTGTTGCTCCTCCCTCTACCCAGGCCGAGAAATCGGCAAGGTCTTCAAAAGCCATGTCCAGGGGCATAACCACCTTGCCGTAGTCGGCTGTACCGGGAGAATACAGCTCAACCGAGTAGCTTCCAGTGCGGGCATAAGTAGTTGACCACTCCGCTATGCCAGCACCATGCTGCGCAAATGTAACCGCGGCGTAATCAGGGCCAGGGTCAGCCGCCGCCGGCACTGCTGTCACCAGGCTGAAGCTCAGCACCAGCACCAGGGCAAATAGAATTCTAATAACTTTCCTTCTCATTTTATATACCTCCTTTCGTTTTTGAGACGCAATTTCAATTAAATTTCCCCGGATAAACGCCACCTCCTTTCAACTGTTTAACCCTCAGAATCAAGTCCTCCATCATGGTAATCAGGTCTTCATCCACTTCCGGATACTTTTCCAGAATATAATCACGTAAATCAGGCAGCCCTGTGTCCCCGTCAAGGTACTGCAAAAAAAGCATCAGGGCAGCCGTGACCGCAGATTCAAGCGCCTGGATATACGGCTCCTCCTCCCTCCACCTTCCCCCTCTCTCCGTTACGGCTTCTATGAACCTGCTATACAGGCTCTCCGGTAACTCTACGGTCAGAGTTCTCGTTGCCATTCTGCCACCCCCCCAATGCTGATTCGGTGGAAAGGCGGGACCCTGCCTCAATCCCGCCTTTTACACAACCCCTACAGGAGGAACCCCGGGCAAGGGGCAAATGGTAAAACCCCCCAGAGGCATCAGAGTTGTAACCGCCCTACCTTTCTCCACCGGTATCACCAACTATTTCCCCTTTGCTATATTGTTTTAAATAAAGGATAAATGTTATAATTTTTATAGAAGCGACCTAGCAGCATCAGGCTTTTTAAACGTCGCGCGTTTAAAGTTGCTGGTGCACAATATCAACTCAGCGGGCTGGGTGTGCCCTCCGCTGCTAGGTGCCCGTTTTATGAATATCTGCTTGATTAACTGATGCATACAAACAATAAATACCATCTTTCGCGAGGTTGTCCTCGACAGCTGGCGTTTACCGCTGACTTATCGCGCACAGGATACGCAGAACCCCTCTGTGAAGTAGTGTTTTCACCACCTTCCAAAAATTATAAGCCATTAGACATATATGTATACCTGCTTAGCTATTTGTATAGCACATAAAATAATAAATGTCAAGCCTTTTAGATAAATACTAACCATTAGTTATACAAATTAAGTTAAATTCCTTAGCGTCAAACGGCTTAAGGCAGTTACGGTGAGGTAAAAATTGTCAAACAAAGAATTAGGTGAGTTTTTAACTCAGCAATGTAAAGAGAGAGGGCTGTCTTCTCGCAGCCTGTCTATGAATGCCGGGCTCAGTCCTGGCACGGTTCACAATATCATCAGGGGAAAATACCGGCCCAACCTTTCTTCGCTGAATGCACTGGCAGACTATCTCGGCATCAAAAGGGAATACCTCTGGCAGATGGCCGGCTTGCTTGAAGATATGGATTACAGCACCGAAACCACTTTCAGCGACCCTCAGGTGAGATTTCACTTTGCCCAGGTGGATAAGCTGCCTAAAGAGAAAAGGAATGTGATACTGAGTGTTATTGAAGCTCTGATAGTCAACCTTAAGACTGAAGATAGTGCGGAACAAAACAAAGCTATGGGGGTAACTGAAGCTGCCAAAGGCCGCCGAAAATATAAGTCCCGGTCGTCGGAGGATTAAATCACAGACCAAGATGGCTGGCGCTGGCTGTTACCGACTATAGCTTACGAATCAACGCTTAATAGAATAAACACCGAGTAATGCTTTAGCCGTCTTCAGGATGCTATTCCGCAGTTCCACTGGCTCCAGAACCTCTACGTCCTCACCCCAACCCAGTATCCAGGCGCGAAGGTCTATGGTATTGGTGACCTTGAGAATCATAGTCAGCGCCCCATCGTCCTGAGGCTCCAGCACTTGCGAGGGATGCCACACCGTCTCTGCTATTATTCTAGCAATTTGGGGAGAAAACCTCAGCTTGATAGTCTCAACCTCTCCGTCAACAACGATACCCCACGAAGAGTTCAGGTAATCGATAGCATCAAAATCAGATGGTATGGTATAAGTGTCACCAAGTATATGGATATCTTCGATACGCTCGACCTTGAACGTGCGGACAGCGCCAACCCGGTGGCTGTAAGCAAGCACATAGCTGGAATGTCCCGGTGCCGCCGGCTCAATAAAATAAGGCTCGATGACGCGTTCCGTCGGTTCTTCCTCAGCTAATGCTCTATACCGTATCAAAACTTGATGTTGAGATACCCAGGCTTCAGCGAGCTTTTTTAATATACTTATCTGTTTTTCATTTTTCGGCTGTTTCTCCAGCCAGTCGATAGTTTTTTGAATCTGCTCGCGCAATGGTGACGGGACTACGGAGTTTAGCTTCATAAAGGTGGAGGCCATATGCGGGTTGTACCTGCGGGAATAATTTTGCATCAGCCGGGCGGAGAGGAAAATGTTCAATGCTTCCGGCAGGGTAAAGGGGATGGGGGGCAGAGCATAACCTTCGGCAATACCTCGTTTGGGACCCTCCTCCCAGATGGGAACACCAAGCTCGTCTTCAAGGGCTTTCAGGTCGCGGTATGCTGTTCTCCCGCTTACAGCGCATCGCCGAGCTATTTCCTCTATCTTCAGACCGCCGGGGTTCTGCCAGAGCAGGATTTGCAGCTTAAGCAGTCTCGCGGTGCGGTCTCGTCTTCTATCCCTCCCACTTTTACCACTTTTAACATTTTCAATTGCGCTCATCCTGACTGCATTATAGCACTGCTGCCAGTATTTATGAATAGCTATTTGTTCAAGAATGACACTGGCTTTTGACACTCTGCTGTCAAAACCTAGTGCTAGTATTTCCATGCAGTACAGAGTAAAAGGGGGAGATAACAATGAGTATGGCAAGGTACCTATTTACCGTCGCTGCCTATAAAGATACGAGAGGCTATGGAACGGCTGATACAGGTGTGCGAACCATGCTGAATCGCCAACCGATGCCGAAAAATGAAGCAGCAATCAAAAGCTTCCTTAGAACGAGCAGAATAACAAGCAAGGCGGTGATATCTCCGGCTTATTACGGGGACCTTTTAACTTGGGCACTTAAGCGTTATATGGAAAGGGAACGTTGGCAAACCGCAGGAATTCTTGGAAATCATTACTCTGAGCCGGTATATATAGAGATCAGCACAGACTACCATGAGACTGAGAGGGCCTTGGTAGACGGACAGTTATTAATTGAGAATGGTGCTCACCGCCTGACAGCCACGATAGACGTAAGAAGACATTCATGGTGCCGGGTGATGATTGCGGGTAGTGCCAGCAGCGATCTTGAGGTTAAAAAGTTTGTTGATGGAATCAAGGCCGTAGTCGAGAAGGAAAATTATTACAGGAACAAAAAGATTGAATTCGATGGGCGTATCCGGTTCTTCGATGTCTTTGATGAAACGTGGGAAAATATTTGCGTTAAGCCGGAAGTTAAGGCACAGATTAAAGCCAGCACAATAGGTTCGCTCCGCCAGTGGCAGGGTTGGACCAGTCACGGCCTGCCTCTAAAACGGTGTGTTCTTATTGAGGGAGAAACAGGTAAAGAAGCAATATGCAGAGCCGTTATGACTGAGGCTTCTGATGTGACATGCATCACCACCGATGCGAGCAAGCTGGATTATGGCCGTGTTACCGAGCTCTATCATTTGGCACAAGACCTTAGCCCTTGCATCGTTTTTATTATGAACATAGACCGCTTCAGCCAAAAAAGAATGAAGCCCGACTGCAAACAGGGCTTATCTCTGATATCTCTACTTACTATCCTCGGCAGTGTTGAAGAATACGAAAAAATCGCGACCGTAGCGACCACTGGCTATGCAAACTCTTTTGGCACGGTGGTGTTATGTTAGAAGGATTTTGGCGGAACCGAGAAGTTAAAGAAGGGCTCCGTACTGCTTATACGCCCAATATTGCACGAAATGACTTATTGTGGGATGTGGCGAGGTTGAACAAAACCGAGAATTGTTGTCTTGAGTATCTCTTATTTCGCTCTCAGCGTGTTACCAACGCTGGCTGTAGACTTGCAGCCCATGATGTGATAGCCGCCCAGTTTCTGAAGTCGCCTTCGGGGGCTCTTTTGTAAATGAGCCAAATGAGTTTCATCACCAGCGAGCTGATGAAATCAAGCTTGCTGTAGTCCAACTTTCCCCTGAATACACCCACGCCCACCGGCTTGACCTCAGGCACCTTTTTCAGGATAGGGTCCAGAAAGGCCGACAAAAGGTGCGTTTTTTCGAAGAAGGTCAACTTGCCCTTGGCCCGCGGCAATCTTCCCAGCGAGGGGTCCACATAGATTGACATGTTACCCCACTTTTCCTCAGGGGTCTTCGTTAGCTCTAGACAAGTAAGAAAGAAAGCTACAGGTATTCGGCTCAAGGCTTCTTGGTGTCTCTCCAAAAATCTGGTCACTTCTGAGTGCCATTTTCCATAGAGGATGGGACTGCCCACGATTACGGCGTCATACGAGCTAACCTCAGTCACGTCTCTTACCGGGCACACGTCTACCATTGCGCCACCCTCTTTCACAGCTTTTCCAACGGCCCCGGCTACCTCACTGGTGGATCCACTCTTGGTACCATACGCAACTAAAATCTTCTTGTTCATTTCACTTCACCTCCTCAGCCGTCTCCATTTTACGCCAACTTTTCTGCAAGAACAATGGAGAAGGAAGCGATAACAAAAGTCAGTTTTGTTCAACGGCAATTCGGCACGTCACACGGAGCGCTATCTTGTGCGGTCAGCCTGTAGCTATGATGCAAATGTAGCAGAACTTTTGAGAGAGGATTGGGGTGCTGATGGGAAGAGCTACCAAGCGATATAAAACCGGAGGAGTCGCCCAGAACGGCAGTGTTAGCCTCCTATCCATTGCCTCAAGGAGGACCCAATTTCGTGGTAAAGCAAGAGGAGGTCATCCACCTTAACCTCAATCCCAATAGTGTTAAGGAAAGTAGTATCCAATTCAATCCTCAAATCATCTACCTTGCCAGAAGCACCATACTGCTCCGGTATCCTTGATAGCTGTTTGTCTTTAAACTTATCAAAAACGGCAGCCAGCTTGGTTATCTGTTTTTTGGTCAACTTGTCTATATTGAGCACTGGCAGCAGTCTCCATTGCGACTGCTTCAGACCTACAAAGGCTCCCTGAGTTTCCTCTCGACTGGCAAGAACAGTGAGTATGCCCCAAGTGGTGCTGAACCACAAACAGAGGGTTTTGATCCTTTCCTGGTTCTCGTTCTTAAGCCTCACGGCATAGAAGATATTTGAAATAACTCGCTCATCCGAGAGCAAGGAAATAACATGAGCAGTGTCAACCCTTATTCTGTCAGGCACAAGCAGGTATCCGGCCACTTCCTGAAATACCTTCTTGCCCCTTTCTATAATGGGAACTGCGTAAGCGTTGGGGGAAGTCTTCATTGTCATCCTTTGTGCTTCCTCACCCCCATGAAGGACTCTAATAGCACCCGGTATGTTCTCATCCACAACCTTGAATGTGTCCATGAACCTATGTCTATCCACGCCTATTGAGGCGATAAGGTTGTTCAGCCTAGCTAAAGGTATCTTGACATTCTGGCTCCCGATTTTCAATTTACCATCCAGTAAAGAGGCGACTTCTTCCATTATTTCTACGTCAGGTAGGAATGTAAAGCGTCCCCAGTTGTCCAAGTTGTCCAGTAGCTCGCTTCTCTCGATCTTGGTTAGAAATGCCTTCGATTCTCCCGCTTGTACCAGCCTCTCATTACTTCCCTCAATGCTATTCGAAAGGGCGATGGCTTCTATACTGGTTCTGGGCTTTTTCAGTAAGGTTACGAAGGTAGTCTCCTCATTATCGGTGTGTTCCTGCACCTTCTGAGCCACGAAAAGGCACTCGCTTAAACTTGTTGATTCTGAGAAATTGTTAGCTCCTGGCTCATAGCTAACAACGACATACTTGAGGTGGTACTTAGCGGCCAGCAAAGCCCGTATCAGAAACCAGGATATGCCGCTCAATAAGCTTTTGGGAAGAACGAAGCAGAGCTTGCCGTCCTTCTTCAGACGCATATCAGCCAGGTAAAGAAATAGCAGGCCTTCTCCAGCCTGCCATATCTGCCTGTAGGGCTGAAATTCTTCATCAGTGAGTATCGATTCAAGGTTCGTACCTTTAAGCAGCTTCCGAGCAGTTTCCTCAAGATTCCCCCTCACTTCATCCCTTAACTTCGCGTAATCCTCCAAGACTGCTTGCCGAGCTTGTTCCTCACCCATGAAGCCGAACAAGCCACCGCCGGTTCTGCCGCCTCGCCCAGTTGTTCTCGCGAATGGGGGATTCATGGCAACCAGGTCAAAAGGCTCAAGCTGAAGAAGTTTTGACATCAATTCCTTTTCCTTCTTCTTGAGTCCTGTCTTGGTTACCTGGCCGAATATCTGGTTAAAATTGCCCTTGATTCTGGCAAGCTCTAGCGAACCCAGGGATACCATTTTGTCTTCCTCCCTATATCCAAGAGGGAAGGTGTAGACAGAGTGGAAATCCTGTATGGCCGTTTCAGGGCTATGCAAGGACAGATTCAAGGCTGTTATCTGTGTGGCGTATTCCAGGACGTCAAAAGCATAGCATGAGTTAATAAAGTCGGTGTGAAAGTCGGCCTCGATTTGCTTCGGGTCGTGGTCAGCTCCTGACTTCAGAAGCGCGAGACGGTGTTGAGCACTGGCCGCGCTATACGCTGCAACCAATAAGGTCCCGCTTCCGCAGGCGAAGTCGGCTATCCTAGATGACTGCGGTTTAGCCAGATACAGTAGAAGGTAGGCTGAAGGTATCTGAGTATAGAACGTTGCCAAGCCTTTCTTGAGTCCCCAGTCGCCAACAACCCTGTGGTACACCTTCCCGGCCAAGTCTCTCCTGAGCAATGCTTTCTTTGATGATATCTCAGTGGCAAGAGCTACAAGTTTCCCGAACTGCATAGGCATCGTGGGAAAGGATTTTAGCATTTCCTCTATAGCACCGAAGATCGGCTCATAGTTGATTCCGAGTATATCGTGAGTTGCCTTTCCGATCGCTTGCTGAGGATTCGTTGCTTTCGCCATATTATCTAGTGAGTCGAGCTTATGGGCATACCGTATAGATTCGTAGTATATGCAGCTCAGAAGGGTGGCCAGTGTGGCCTGAGCGAAGATGGCTTCTTTTATCTCTACTGGATCGCCGATCGAGAATCCGTATAACTTGTAGAGAACCCCATACAGATTCTTGGCTATTGTTTCACTCTGGTGGTGGAAGGAAAGCGCATCGACAAACCCCTGGACAAGGTTACTGACATCTTCCTCCGCCTTCTTTACACTGTCCTCGCTGATTATGAACTGTGCAATCTCCTTAATAAGCGAAGCTAATGAGTTTAAGTCCAGTTCATACCAGTCCTCAATTGGTTTCGCGACGACGTTCTTTTGGTACAACAATCGGAATAGAGTACCAGAGATGTCTTCGGGCACTACCACCCTGACGGGTAAGATAGCTGTCTGCAACTTCTTTTCAATTTCGTTTTCGGTCAATTCTTGAGGGAAGTCGGCAGGCGGGTAATAGATCGCTATGGCGACATCGGCAGCCAACTGCTCGATTCTCTTCTTGGCGTCATCTTCAGCATCCTTCTTGTCATATGAACCTTCCAGGACTATTGCCAGCCCTTGATGATAGATTAGTACGTCCTTTCTGCCCTGGCTCAGATGCTCACTGTGCGAGATTACGCCCATCTGGTTGAGAAGCTTGGAGAGCAATATATTTAGTTTGGATTCAAAAGCTGGTTTCATAGACTATATCTCAAGTGCAACGCTAAATTCTCCAAATCCGCCGGCCAGGTTACACATTGCTATCAGACCCCATCTCTCAGGGGTTATTATAGCATGGTGACGCAGGATGCTGTTAGTCACGGTGGTCACATTTCGTCATTTTGTGTAATCAGACAGATAATCTCCATTTAGGTGGCCTCGAATTAATGATACCATAAACCTAAGTCAGAGTGTCAAACGTTTAATCAATAGCTAAGCCTGATGTCAGGTCCTCCGACAAGTGCTATTGACAACCCCCTTGACTATTTGGAAGGCCAGAGGGCATTTTGTATATACTCAGCACCCACTCGCGCTACAGCCTCATCTTTATCTGCGAAGGGTTTATATGTGCCTACGGCACCGACACCTACCGCACCGATACAAAACGGAAATCGCACGTCCTCCTTTCCCGGTTCGTGGATTGCTATCCCGCCTGGACATTCTGTGAACTCATCCCCAAAATTTCCCTGTAAACTAAAAGCCCGCCCTTCAAACTTTTTCAGTATTTGACTCGTGTCCAAACCCCATAGTGCTGAGGTACAAGCTTTCCTTATTGACATCATCACTGGTATCGTGGTTGGGCCATCCATTCTGGCGAAGGCTATAAGATTACCCCGTGCATCCACTACTGCAAAGGCGCCATACTGCCAGTACTCGTCAGGTTTACTTTCGACCTCTTGAATCATCGCCTCTATTGCTCCTTGTGCTTCTTTGAGTCCAAGAATTTTTGCCTCGTACATTTTGCCCTCCCTTAAATATTTTTAGCTAAATAACGCCTAATAAATTCTGTTTTCAAATTACATAAAACCAAGGGATACCCAGTGTGAAGGCCAAAACGATTGGGGATCTGCGGCTGGAAGAGAAAAGCAGGCTACCGGCTTTGACCGAGCACACCTTTATTACCTCCTCTCTTTAGAATAGTTTTCAACTTCCTCGACCAAGACTGGCAAGTGTTCTGACAGACTATGAATACCCACAAGTGTGCACCATTCCAGAGCCTCTACAATTTCCTCTTCGGTAGCCCCTTGTTTCAGCGCATCTCGCACATGAACACGAAAGCCGGGTTCGAAGAAAGTGACAGCACTTATGCATATAGCGATTATCTCCTTCACCTTGAGCGGTAAAGCTGTTTTCTTGTGGAGAACATGCATCGACGTATTGTGGTATAGCTCCAAAAACTCTGGGTCACGCTCGGCAAGCAATCTACGCCAAGGTGCCCCCTGCCCTCGCTCTCTCTCGATTCGCTCGATTAGTGCTTTTACCTTGTGTTCCATGTATCTAACCTCCCTCTGTAAATCATGACTGGCCACATGCTCAGTTTATACATTAGGCCGATAATCTCCTGCAAGTGAATATTTTCAAGTGTCATTTTGTCGTTACTTCATTCTTCGCTAGGCAGTTCCCTGTATCTTTGCGTGTGTAGCCAGCAAAAGTCGTAACATTTGGCCTTCAGAATTAAGCGACACTTCAGAGAACGCTACCTTAACTCCCGACGGTTCTATCATGATCCCTCATTACTTATAATTTCATATTTTAACCCACTATAAGAGCACAGCGCAATCCCTTAAGTGTCTATTAGTTTAAGTCTTCTAGTTGTCCCATTTTACCTGACGATTCACACCAAATGCAAATAATACTAAAATAAAACTACTTGTAAAAGCAAACTTCTTGACAAAACAATATTTACGGATATATAATAGCCGCAATGTATCTTCGAGCCTGTTAACAGAAAGCTTTGCTTTTTAAGCGCGATGATATAATATGGGCTAGGATTTTGGTAAAGCTAAGCTCTTACGGAGGTAGAATGAGTTTTCGAGTAGCGATAGACACCGGCGGAACCTTTATTGATGGTGTGTGTTATAGTCAAGAGGGTGATATAGTCTTTACAAAAGTCCCAACGAGTCCTGAAAACCTAATCAATGGGTTCGAAAGCTGCTTAGCTTCCCTGGCAGCAGAGAAGAGTATGGATATTAGGGATTTCCTAGGTGAGGTAACTACGCTTATCCACGGGACAACGTACGGACTTAACCTCGTCCACGAGCGAAAGGGACCCAAGTTGGGCCTCATCACTACCAGGGGGCATAGGGATGTGATACAGCTTCGCAGAGTCGTGACGAGCGATATGTTTGACTGGCAGAAGCCATTTCCCGAGCCCTTAGTTCCACGGTGGCGCAGAGTTGAGGTTACGGAAAGAGTGGACCTGGCGGGTAATGTACTTGTGCCTCTGGACGAAGAGGACGTGCATCGAGCAATCAGCTACTTTAAGAAGCTTGGGGTAACAGATGTAGTGATAGGTTTTCTTTTCTCATTTGCGAACCCTGAGCACGAGAAGCGAGCTAAGCAGATCGTGGAAAGGGAACTAGGGGGGTCGGTCGTATTGTCTCATGAGGCCCTTCCTATGCCCGGTGAGTACGAGCGGTTCAATATTGCGGTTCTCGATGCTTATGTCCGACCTGGGCTTGCTAACTATCTCGAGAGACTAAACGATTTTTTGGAAAAGCGGGGCTTCAGAGGACAACTTTTATTTATGCAAAATAACGGTGGGGTTGTCACAGCAGAGGTAGCGCTAAGGAGTCCGAGTACTTTACTCCTCTCTGGTCCCTCGGCCGGCCCGGCTGCAGCTCTGCTAGCGGGTCAGATTTACGGTTATGAGAACGTCTTGTCCGTTGACATGGGTGGAACAAGCTTTGACGTCTCGACTATTGTTAACGGCAATGTTTTCGTTAAACGAGAAAGTGTAATTAATGAGCATCTGTTGGCTTTGCCCATAGTTGATGTGGAATCTGTGGGGGCGGGTGGCGGTTCGGTGGGTTGGTTCGACGAGACCGGCATCCTCCGAGTAGGGCCCATAAGTGCTGGAGCAGACCCGGGACCAGCGTGTTACGGATGGGGAGGGACCGAAGGGACGCTCACAGATGCCTTCGTAGTTGCGGGGTATATTGACCCCGATTATTTCCTGAGAGGTAAGATGAAACTGAGGGAGGACCTGGCCAGGGAAGTTATAAAGCAAAAAGTCGCTCCCAAATTTGGGGGGAGTGTCGAGAAGGGTGCGGCGGCTATGTTGGAGTTGGCAGCTTCGGTGGCGGGCGACTGTATCTCCAGTTACCTGAGCAAGCGTGGGTTCGACCCGCGGGATTTTGTCTTGGTAGTTGGTGGAGGTGCAGGTCCAACACTTGTACCGAGCCTAATCAGAGACCTTAATATCCGAGAAGTTCTTATTCCCTGGTACGCGGCGGTCTTCTGCAGCGTTGGCATGCTCAGTGTTGACTTAAGACACGAATTTGAGCGTTTTTACCGGGCAGCACAGGGAGAGCTGGACATAGGCAAGGTAACGAGCATCTATGGGGAGATGGAGGCCGAAGCGACTAGCCTATTGGACAGCGAAGGCGTACCAAGGAGCGAGTGGGTTCTGAAACGGACGGCCCGAATGCGTTACTGGGGGCAATTCCGTGGTGTGGAGGTGGAGTGGCCAAGCAGTGGGCCTGTCACGGAGGAGGCCATTGCCCGGGGAATCGACAACTTCCATAAGAGGCAGCAGGAACTGTTCGGACACAGCGACCCTAACTATCCCGTCGAATTTCTGGGTTTTGGATTGAAAGCTACTGGCAGACTACCGAAGCCAGTGTTTCCGAGGTTGCTAAAAGGTGCGGAGAAACCAAATCCGGAAGCAATTATAGGGACGGTAGATGCTTATTTTAGTGCGGCAAAGGGTTTGACGCAGACCAAGATCTATCAGTACAATGCGCTACTTGCTGGCAATAAGCTTGAGGGGCCTTGTATTGTAAGGTGCCCGTCCACCACTATTGTAATCCCTCCCGATGTTACAGGGGTCATTGATGAATATGGAAACTGCTTGATCAAAGCATAAGTGGGCTAGGGCCTGCCAAAGATTAGAAACGGAAGCATAAGGAGTATTAAATGAGACAGTGTCTGTCAAGCTCTATGCGCTCATGGGAGGAATAATGGATACACCTGACTTGGTAACCGTGGCAGCCATCTGGAATAAGCTGAGAACCTACATAGACCAATGCGGTGATAGGGTAATGTTCTCTTGTCACTCGCCTGTCATGGCGCTGGCTCGCGATTTAGGCCCGGCTATCCTGACACCGCAAGGGGATATAGTGGCATTGGCAGAATTCTCACCTGGGCACACCATTGCATCCGAACTTGTTCTCAAAAGTATCCTGAAGAGAATTAAAGAGTTCGCGCCCGGGGATCTTATCTTGGCAAATGACGGTCATATCGTGCAAGCTGGTCACCTGGCCGATTGGAGCTTTGTGG
>Ga0315533_1001241_pt1 | contig 19888 bp, 20 predicted proteins | sample SalMarSW160130MG_FD_203081 | JGI IMG/M metagenome (GOLD analysis project Ga0315533, IMG submission 203081) | Salt marsh sediment microbial communities from the Plum Island Ecosystem LTER, Massachusetts, United States - Salt Marsh Sediment SW1601-30 ... | reverse complement strand
GCGCTGGCCCTGGCGATAGCCCATAATCCATCTGTGCTCTTTCTGGATGAGCCAACTGCTGGCCTCGATGTTCCCTCCCGCATTGAACTACATAAGCTGATGGGAGAACTGAAAGAGGCGGATACCACCATCATGCTTGCTACACACGATATGGCTGAAGCAGAGAAGCTGGCTGACCGGGTCGCCATTCTATTGCGGGGTAGAATTGCTGCCACAGGTACCCCCCGGGAGTTAACGGCAACCGGATCGGGCCTTACCAAAGTCTCGGTCCGCACCAGTGGCTCCAGCCTTTCCGATCCTGACATCGCCTTTCCCGCCGTCACTCAACATGGCGTCAAAGATGAGTACATTATCTACTACAGTACTGACCCTGGTCCCACAGTCTCAGCCATTATTGCTCACATCAAAGAGCAGAAAGACACCCTGGTAGATCTAAGGGTAGAGCGCCCCTCCCTGGAGGAGCGTTTCTTGGAACTTACAGGTACAAGGAATGCCGAATGAGAGCCTTCATCAATCACTTCTCGTTTGAGTTTCGCACTGGCATTCGTAACAAATCACTCCTCCTACTGAACTATCTTTTTCCATTAGCTTTTTATGCAATGATGGGATTACTGATGGCCGAGCTTAACCCTACGTTTCTGGATACTATGATTCCTGCAATGATCGTCTTTGCAGCCCTATCGAGCATGGTGTTGGGTTTACCCAACCCCATGGTATCCTCCCGCGAAGCTGGCATCTTTCGTAGTTACAAGATAAATGGAATCCCCGCAGTCTCGATCCTCACCATTCCGGCTCTAACAACCGTTGTGCACACGATAGTTGTGGCCGCGATTATTAGCGCCACAGCCACCCGATTTTTTGATGCAGCATCGCCGGTGAACTGGGCCGGTTTCGCCCTGGTCGTTTTGCTTACGGTCTTCACCGTTGCCGGAATAGGTGTGCTGGTTGGGGTGATTTCTTCTGACTCTCATTCCACAGTGCTTTGGTCGCAGCTGATCTTTTTGCCTTCGATGATGCTGGGCGGGCTGATGATTCCTTCCAGCATGTTGCCCGAGGTACTCAGAAAAGTCGGAATGCTACTTCCCAGTACCTATGCTATGCATGCCTTTCAAGGACTCGCCTGGGAAGTAGATACTGGTTTTGATCCACTCTGGTCAGTTATTATCTTACTGGCAAGTGGGATACTGTCTTTTGGCCTTGCCATCTATCTGTTTAGCTGGGACCGACATAACACTACCTGTCGTGCGCATCCTCTCCTGGCTTTCGTGAGTTGGTTGCCCTATATTGTCGGCGCCTTGCTATCGTGAGTAGAGAACTGAATGGAAAACCTGCCAACTGGGTATATCGCCCTCTCAAAGCCCGCTTGACAAGTACTGAGATTTGGCTTAGTCTACGTTTCAAAGGACATTACTACAAGACATGCAAGGGTTCTTTGATCGCCAATATGTGACGAGGAGGAAAGAATGAGAAAGAAAGTCTTCGGTAAAACAAACCTAATGGTTACCCCGGTAGCAATGGGTGGTATTCCCATTATGCGTCTTTCCAAGAAAGAGGCAGTGGATGTGGTTCGGAAGGTGCTCGCTATGGGGGTCAATTTCATAGATACCGCCACCGGATACGGCGATAGCGAGGAAAAGATTGGGGAGGCACTGAAGGAAAGGAGGAGACAAGACATAGTAATTGCTTCCAAATCACCTGCCTCAGATAAAAAGCTATTTCTGGAACATGTGGATTTGAGTTTGAAGCGACTCCAAACTGATTACATTGATATATATCACCTTCATGGAGTGAACTCCGAGGAGAAGATGAAAGAGGTTATGGAACCGGGAGGTGCGTACGAAGGGCTTGAGGAAGCTATTAAAGAAGGAAAAGTTCGATATCCCGCCTTCAGCTCTCACCACATGCCTGAAGCCAAGAAACTGATGCTTACCGAGAAATTCGACGTTGCCCAAATTCCTTTCAACTTCATAGATACCGAGCCAGAGAAGGAAATAATTCCGTTGGCCAGAAAAATGAATTTGGGTTTCATTGCTATGAAGCCTCTGGGAGGAGGCCTTTTGGAAGATGCCACCCTTGCCTTCCGTTATTTGGCTCAGTTTTCAGGTGTAGTGGCTGATCCAGGTATCGAAAAGGCAGAGGAAATGGAGGAGATCCTAGGGGTAATTGAGGATCCTCGGATTCTAAGTTTAGAGGAGAAAAAGAAGATCGAAAGAATCCGAGAGGAACTGGGAAAGGAGTTCTGCCATCGCTGTGATTATTGCCTTCCATGTCCTCAGGACATACCTATAAGTTCAGTTCTTATCGTCAAGAGCGTCGTTAAGCGGATGCCCTGGGAGAACGCTGTTAAGTGGATGGATCCTGCCATGCAAAAGGCTCGAGAATGCACCGAATGTGAGGAATGTCTTGAACGTTGCCCTTATAATTTAGCTATACCGGAGTTGCTCAAGAAAAACATATCCTTGTGGGACGAGCACAAGAGAAGAGCGGGTGAAACTCTCTCTTAGAAGTTTTCGAAAGAAGTTCGAACATCGTCCTGCCAGGCGTACCAATAAATAGCTTATAGCGGATAGCGTTTAGCGTATAGCGTTTCCCCTTTCTTTACACTTTCCTCACTTACCAGTCTTTTAACATATTCTACTGCCTCTTCTTTGGTTTTTATTTCTTCTTTGATTTGTGCTTGCTGGATTTTATCCAAAAGATAAGAAATATAGGGACTGGGAGTGATGTTTAATATCTCCATCAAATCCTCTCCTTTAATAAGGCTAGGGGGATGCAAAATCAAACCTGATTTTTGAAAATATTCTTTCAATATTTGGGTTATGAGTATAACAGAATTTTGCTGATGCAGATGAGTAATAAGAAAGAGTAGGCATATTTCCACCGACTCTTTTCCAGCTCGTATTAAAAATGGGATGGTATCTAGAGTTTTTTCTTTATTTTCCATCATTCTTTCCAAAAAGGGATAGAGTTTTTCTATTCTTTTAATCATTTCTACATCTTTGCGTCCCAGTTTCAACTCTTTCCCTAGCAAAGAAAGGCTATTTTCTTTTTGACGGGGAGAAAAGATAAGTGTGATGAATTTTAATAAATCTCTAGGTACTCTGGTTCCTCTTTCTTCCAACAAATGAGTAGTTAGTTTCTCTTTAAGATGTTTGTCGATTGTTTTCTTATTAAGCAACATATTTTCTAATCTTTTTAGACTCTCCAGATTGGGATTCTTGCCTAATATCTGTTTTAGTAATGTCTTTGCCGCTGAATTCTCCAAATATCCATAAGATAAAGGGTTTTCCAGAAGGAGGAATAGTTCATTTCCGATTCGCTCCTTAGCTACTTCCTTAATAAGAGAAGATTTATCTGCGATAAACTTAGTAATTTTATCCTCGACAGTAAAGTCAAGTTGAGAGGCAAGACGGAAAGCGCGTAGCATGCGCAGAGGGTCATTTTCAAATGAATCCTTCCTTAATAACCTGATTTTCTTATTCATCAAATCTTCCAGTCCTGTTTTGGGGTCTATCAGGAATAGAAAGGGTAAATTGAGAGAATCTAGATCCAGGGCTAGGGAGTTAATGGTGAAGTCACGCTGAAGCAGGTCTTTTTCTAAAGATGGATATTTCTTCAAGCTGAAGTCGATGAATATCCCTTCAGGGAGAGCAACTCTTCTTAAGTTGGGGCCTAAGGCAACTAAACTCCTCCTTCTTCTCTGAGCAAATAGTTCGGCTACCCGGAAGTGAGAATCCTCTGTAATTAAGTCCAGGTCCTTTTTTTCTTTGCCCAAAAGAAGATTACGAAGGCATCCTCCTACCAGCCAAAGTTTTTCTTTTTCTTTTAATTCAATTAGTTCCTTCAGGTGTGGGTCTTTTTGAAGAACGTCTCTTAGAAAGTCCCACTTTAGAGAACTTTCCGATTCTCTTTCCTTACGAATTTTATCTAAAATACCATTGACAAATTTTCCCGAATCGTCCGTTCCATAACGCTTAGCTATTTCTACTGCCTCATTTATGCTGACTATAGGAGGAACATTTTCTAGAAAGAGGAGTTCATAAATGGTCAGTCTTAAGATATTTCGATCTACTGTAGCCATACGGTCCAGAGTCCAGTTTTTGGCGTATTTTTTTATGAGAGAGTTAAGAGGAAGGATAAAATGATGAGTCCCCCGCACCAGTGTTTCGGCAAATTCTCTTACTTCGGGTTTAAATCGGTAACGGGAGAAAATAACCTCTAAGGCTTCTTCTGTTGAGGTTTTTCTTGTCTCTATTTGATAAAGAATTTGAAGAGCAAGCTCTCTGGCCTTGCGGCGGTTTTTCATCCCAGAAACTCTTTTTTCAAGTTAATTACTTATGCGTCAGATGTTGCTAGAGGGCTGGTGAAAAAGTGGTTTTTTGTAGAGGTTTCATTTATGAAACCCGCTTTGCTAAGGGGTCCGATAAATCGGATCCCTACAATATGGAGGTTTTTCACCAGCCTCCTAGAGCCTGTAAAGCAATTATCAGTGTTTTCCTTTAGTCAATCCTCTTTTGTAGACAAAGTTCTGGGCGAAGACTCAAGGGCGCTTTAAAGCGTGTCGGCTAAATCCTTTTTCTTCTTATACTCAATATCCGGATATTCAAGAGGAGGCTCTGCTAGCTGCAAACCCTCCAGAGGCTTTTTCTGGGTGAGGATATTGATTATCTGCATAACCAGATCCAGGTCTTGAGGATTTAGTGCTTGAGTCGTTCTCAGTAAATCCTGCTTTCTTGTGTCTTTGAGCAGGTCCTTTATATCAGTTGGCAGGAGTTTCCAGGAATTGAGGAAAGTGTCGTCCGCAAAGAAATAGCTAAGGGGAACGGAAAAAGCCCTGCCTATCTTTTGCAGCATTTTAATAGAAGGATACTGCTGGTCTCTTTCCATTTTTCCAATATAGGTATAGTCAACTTTGCCAGGTACACACTCAGCAAATTGCTTTTGCGTTAAACCTAATCTTTTTCTCAGTTTTCTTATTCTTCTTCCTAGATTCATTCTTAACCTTTTATTTATGATAGTATTAGTTTATCTAAGTGGCGATGCCAAATGGTCGCGAATCGGGCCAATGGCTAACCCTGCAACGATCTTGGCCTCCCTCTGCTTCGCTTGCAAGATTTAGTAAGCTCGCCACAAAAAACTGAACAAAAAAGGCGCCTGTTTTCATAGACACCTTTGTCTCTTACCAATTCCCTTATTAAAGACCCCTTTGTCTTCTCAGCAACACTTTTTTGTGTCGCTAACTTTTTGTATTACTCGACTATATTTATACTACCACTTATAAATTTTGTCAAGCACACCTCCCTTGTCTGAAAAAGGAAGAACTCTTATTTGGAAAAGTTAAAGGTGGGCCTTTTGAGGAATTCTAAAAAGAGAGGGCAAGGTTAGGAATTAGTTGAGTAGTGAGCTTCTGTTGTGCTTATTATCAAGAGAATTGTTAGTTTATGCAGATTATTTAGCCTACGCTAGACTTGACAAGAGTAACTATTTATCTTATACTCTTAAGTGATGAAGATAGACAAACGTGAGCTTCTAGAGAAGCTAAGTCAGACAAATTTATGGCAAAACTTGTCTGCAGAAGAGGTTAGACTATATCTGCTTCTCATAATCTGCGCTGATGAAGTAAGAGGAGTCGGAAGGCTCAGCCCAGAACTTCTTGAGAGATGTTTAGGGAGTAATTTTACTATGGACCAACTGGAAAAAGCCTTTCGTGAGCTAGAAAATCTTTCCCTACTCAAGTTAGACGTTTTGCCGTTGGGGCCTGGGATAGAGTTTAGGTTATCATAAGATAAGACAAGCCAGGCTCAAAAAGCAAAGAAATCCAAAAATGCTACGAACTTTCCTTTGCCCAGGTGACTATAAAGTTCGATGCTTAGATGACCAGTATTATTTATCAATAAATCAAATCGCACTGATCATATTAGTTAGGAGGCAAGATGAATAAGAAATTTGTCAGGGTGGCAATTGAAGGAGAGCATTTTTACTTGAAAGGGGAGATATCTGTTCCACCTGGATATAAAGATAGGATATCAGATGTAGCAAATCATAAGCATCCATTTTTACCAGTAATAGTGGAGGAAATAAGGATGATAGGTGATAGAGAAACTAATCCTTTCTCACTGTCTCGATTGCCTCAAAAAAACAGAGTTCTGATAATAAATAAAGATGTAATTCACTTCATTATTCCTTTAGAGGAAACGAAAGATCATGAGCTCAGGATAGAACCGACGTAAAGCAATTTTTCCAATTTAGCGGGAGCTCCCCCCACGCCTATGGTGTGGGTATCTATAATTCCGTATATGAGGCTCTTATGAGCCTATTTTTAGGCTGGATGAGGAGATAGAAAATAAGACATAAATTAGTTTCTCTATCCTTGATTTTAAGTCTGGTCTTAATTATTAGCCTACCTGGAGTAAATCAGCTGAGGAAAGAAACCAAAAAAACCTTTTGGAATTTATAGATGAAACGACATAAATAATTGCGCATCCCTTGTAGCGACTTCATTTATGAAGCCAGAAAATTAGCGGGTTTGATGAATCAAACCTCTACAGATAAGCGAAAATATATAAGACGTTTCATATAGATGAGGAAGAGATAATTAAAGTCTATCAGGAGAGATTAGATTATCTCTGGGAATTTAACGAGCCTCAAAGTGTAAAGTAAAGCGTAAAAACCATCACTCAACCGTACCAGGCACACGCTCAGCAAATTCCTTTTGCGTTAAGTCCAATCTTTTTCTGAGCTTCCTTATTCTGTTTCCTATCTTCGTTTTCAGCCTTTCGTTAGCAATATAGATAATATATTAGTCTATTTGGGTGGAGGTGCCAATAGTCCAAAAAGTCTAGATAATAATTATTTATCCTTAATGTCTGTTGACAATAATTATTATTTATCATATAATATCACATAATCTGGAAAAACTTCATCTGGTCAAGATAAATATCTCATCTTCAGGTTCTGAAATAAAATTTGAATTTTTAGGAGGAGCTTCCTTTTTGCTGGGCAACAGAGATTAGTGTCTCTTTTGGGAGCTTCCCCCAGAAAATAAACTACATCAAAAAGGAGATATGAACCATGAAAAAAGTGCGAGTTATAACCGTGGCAGTATTGGTAGGTGTGCTACTCACAGCCCTGACAGTTCCCGCCCTCACCCAGGACATAGACACTGAGGCTCTCATTGAGCTGTTCATTTCCGACCCCGTAGAGGCAGCGAACAAGATTCTTGAGCTAGCCGCTACCGACCCTGGAGCAGCAGCTTTTGTCCTGGCAGGAGTCGCCGAGAGAATAGCCGAGCTAAGAGCTACCGATCCAGACCGTGCTGATGTTTTGGAGGGCAGCCTGATTGGTACCTGTATCGAGTTGATTGATACCCAGCCCTTGGTCCTAGTCCTTGCCATCAGGCTTATGCAGGATAGAGACCTCGATATTGGAGACAAAATCGAAATGATAGCCACCGCCCTTGGTCTTGAGTATGAGTATCTTTTAGCAGCAACCCCCATTGCCCCCTGATAGTTCAAGGTAAAAGCAAAACAGGCTAACCGAAGATATTTCCCTCTTCCCTTAGGGGAGAGGGTTGGGGTGAGGGGGAAACTAGATACGAAATACGGATTTTGTTTGAACTTTGAACCTGCTTTAAGGTTTTTGTCTTAACATTGAACCTTGAACTTTCTTGAAGGGAGGGCATCTTTATGGAGATATCTACTAAAAATAAACTACTCAAGCCTTCCCGGGTAGTCAAATCACCCAACCTTGAACTTCCACCCGTAGACCTGGAACAAAAAACCAAACCCAAAGTCATAGCCGCTATCCCCGCTTATAATGAAGAAAGGTTTATTGGCAGCGTCGTCCTCAAGACAAAGAAATATGTAGATGAAGTCATTGTTATTGATGATGGCTCAACTGATGCTACTTCCGAAATTGCTAAAGCTGCTGGAGCTACAGTAATAAAACACGAGCATAATGAAGGAAAAGGAGTGGCTATTAATAAAGCTTTTAATATGGCACGAAAACTCAGGATAAAAACGCTTGTGCTCCTCGACGGTGACGGCCAGCATAACCCCGCCCAAATTCCTGCTGTTCTTAAATCACTTTTCGAGAAAAAAGCTGATGTGGTTATAGGTTCGAGATTCTTGGATATTAAGAGCGACATCCCTAAGTATAGAACTCTCGGCCAGCGTATTCTTACCTTTACCACCAACTTATGCTCTCACACAAAAATTACTGATTCCCAAAGTGGCTTTAGAGCCTTTTCTAAAAAAGCAATCAAGGCTATGGATTTTACTGAAAATGGTCTATCTGTAGAATCGGAAATGCAATTTTTGATAAGTGAAAAAAATCTTAAAGTAGCAGAAATTCCTATTTATGTTGGATACAAGGATAAGGCTAAGCGGGGCCCTGTATCTCATGGTTTTGGAGTGTTAAATAGAATTATCAGACATGTTGGTGAGCAAAGGCCTTTATTATTCTTCGGAGTATCAGGAATGATAATGTTTCTTTCGGGTATTGCTATAGGAATGATTGCTCTGAATATCTTTGTTAAAACGGGAGGTTTTTCTACAGGTTATACTCTTCTTTCAGTTTTATTATGTATCCTCGGTGCATTGGTTGCTTTTATGGGGATAATGTTAAATTCGACGAAAAATTTTCTTTCAGATCTGCGAACATCCCTAACACGGAGTTTAGAAAAAAGGGATAAAGAGGAATGAAACTCTCAATCATCCTCGGCACCCGCCCAGAAATAATCAAGATGTCTCCCGTAATAAAGGAGTGTGAGAGAAGAAACCTCGATTATTTCATATTACACACTGGCCAGCATTATTCCCACAATATGGACAAGGTTTTCTTTGAGCAACTTGGCTTGCCTGAGGCAAAATATAACTTAGATGTTGGCTCAGGTTCACATGCTGAAGAGACGGGGAAAATGCTCATGGGCATAGAGAGAGTCTTGCTAAAAGAAAATCGTGATGTCGTTTTAGTTGAGGGAGATACAAATACCGTCCTTGCAGGAGCACTTGCAGCTTCTAAATTGCATATAAAAGTTGGTCATATAGAAGCTGGCCTCAGAAGCTATGATAAGAGAATGCCTGAAGAAATCAATAGAATTTCAACCGACCATATCTCTGATTATCTATTTGCCCCCACAGAGAAAGCAAAGGAAATTTTATTAAAGGAAGGAATATCAGAGGATAAGATCTTTGTTACTGGTAATACTATCGTCGATGCTATTTTTCAGAACTTGAAAATTGCCGAAAGAAATAAGAGTTCAAAACCAAAAAAATATTTCCTTCTCACCCTTCACCGCCCGGAGAACGTGGATAGTCGAGAGAGATTTGCCTCCATTCTGGAGGCTCTAAATAAAATAGCTGCGGAGTTCCACCTGCCGGTGATTTATCCCATTCATCCCCGCTCCCGAAAGATGATAAGACATTTTAACCTCAAACCTTGTAACGTAGAGCTAATCGAGCCACTAGATTTCTTCACTTTTCTTCAGCTTGAAGCTAACGCTCGCCTTGTTTTCACTGACTCGGGCGGAGTTCAAGAGGAAACCTGTATCCTTCATGTTCCTTGCATTACCTTGAGAAATACTACAGAAAGGCCTGAAACTTTAGAGGTGGGCGCTAATGTACTGAGCGGCAGGGACCCATATAGAATTTTAGAATCTGCAAAACTAATGCTCAATGGGGGAAATAACTGGCTCAATCCTTTTGGGGATGGGAGAGCAGGGAAGAGGATTATTAAGATATTAGAAGAACAAAATAAAGATTGTAACAAACTTCAATAGCGGGATCTTTTTCAAAAAGGTCAATGAAGTCTATTGCCTTGTGGGAAATATAAAGCCTTCCCATAGAAGTTCTCCCTCTCAATATAATCAATTCACCCAGAAGACGGAGATACGATGTACAATTTCAATTTATCCTATCTGTTATCCGCAAAGGACAATGTCACTAAATGTCCTCACAAAAAAGTTGTGGGGGACAGTTGGAGAGAATAATATGCTAGAGATTGTAGTTCATAAAATAAAGGGAAAGTGTCCTGTATATAAGATTGGAGATAGACTCATAATAGATGACCCAGAAATTATTTTAGAAAAGACAGATGCTCTATGCACACATGCTCTGTCAACATTGCTTCATTACATTACAACCCTGGAGCACAACTGGTGTCCGGTGAAGCTCGGATTAACAACACCTGAGGATCCAGAAAACGCCTATATGCAATGCGTTGATCCAGGCAGACCCTACACAGAGGGAGGAACGGTGATTTTTAGATGCAGGAGAATAAATGAGGACAAGTGATTGTGAAAATTCTAATAACATCGATTGTTGACTTAAAAAAATCACAGCACAGTAGACTTTATCAGTTCGTCAAATATTTATCTAAAAATCATGATGTTACTGTCTTAAGTATAAACGATTGGTGGAAAGGTAGACAAGACGATCTTGAATCTTATAGTGACGAGTTTAATGATGTTTTCAAAAGAATTAGGTATTTTTATCTAACTAAGAAAAGGGTTAGCCCCATCTTACAAGAATTACTTTCCGCGAAAAAAGTTAAGGAGGTTCTGAAGAAAGGTTTTGACGTTCATCTGAATTATAACACTTTAGTGTCCGGATACATAGCTACAAAGAGGATAAAAACCGTTTATGATATAGCTGATAACTTGAGAGCACTGATAAGCTCCTCACCTCAGATCCCAAGTTTATTGAGACCTATCGGTGGATTTTTTGGAAATTTAATGATAAGAAAAAATATCGAAAGAGCAGAAAAAGTAACTGTAACAACAGAAGTGCTGAAAGAAACATGTAATATTCCCGATGATAAATGTAAAGTAATCCCTAACGGTGTCAATACGAACCTTTTTAGAAATCATGGGAATACAAAAAAAGAACTCGGTCTTAATGGTTTTATTATTGGTTATGTTGGCGTGCTAAGGGAATGGGTGGATTTAAAATCTGTTTTTTTAGCTTTAAAAGATTTGGATGTCGATATAAGAATGTTAGTGGTTGGAAAGGAGGGAAGATTTGAGAAAAATGTAGATTTGGCTAAGAAGTTTGGGATATACGATAGAGTAGTCTTTACAGGAATGATTCCTTATTCTCAGGTACCGAAATATATATCTGCAATGAATATTTGCCTTATTCCTTTCAAGAGAAATGCTATATCAAAGGATGCACTTCCTTTGAAGTTATTTGAATATATGGCGTGCGAGAAACCGGTGATTTCAAGTGAGTTACCCGGAGTTAAAACTGTTGTCGGTAATAAAGTTATGTATGCTGCAAACGAAAAGGAATATGGAAAAAAAATAGTCGAGTTATATAAAGATCGGGAATTAAGAACCAAAATGGGAAAAGAGGGAAGGAAATTAGTTGAAGAAAATTATGATTGGGAGAGAATTGTTAAAAAATTAGAGAAAATCCTAGAGATTCAGAGGTAATGGATAATGAGAATATACATGCTGAACCCGCCTTTCATAGAGAATTTTGTTAGATGTGGAAGGTGGCAGGGAGTTGTAGCAAGGGGCGGAACTCTATATTATCCAATATGGTTATCATACGCTACTGGTGTACTGGAGAAGGAAGGGCATAAGGTTAGATTGGTTGATGCAATTGCACGCAAATGGGATCGGGAAAAAGTGTTAGAAGATGTCAATAAGTTTAATCCAGATTTAATTGTTGTTGATAGCAATTTTTCAAGCTTAAAAAACGATATTAATGTGACAAAAGTATTAAAGAAAAATAATGGAGCTATATCTGTTCTTGTTGGACCACCAACTTCTCAATTCCCAGAGAAAATATTGAATGAAGAAATAGATATTGTAGCAAGATTTGAATATGATTTTACTCTCAAAAATTTAGCTGAGGCTATTGAGAATGGAAAAAATTTAGATAATGTTATGGGAATTTCATATAAGAAAAATAGAAAAATAATTCATAATCCAAACAAATTTACTTCTTCAGAAGATCTGAATAAAATTCCATTTATCTCAAATGTGTATAAAGAACATCTTAACGTTAAAGACTATTTGTTGAATCATGCGTTGTATCCAATGGTTCAGATATTCACAGGAAGAGGATGTCCAAATAGATGCATATTTTGCTCCTGGCCTGAAACACTGATGGGTAGAAAATATAGGATAAGGAGTGTTGAGAATACTGTGGATGAATTTAAATTTGTCATAGATGAATTTCCAGAAGTTAGGGAAATTTTTATAGAAGATGATACTTTTACAATTAATAAAAAAAGGGTGAGGGAATTTTGTGGAGAGCTAAAGAGAAGGAAAATAGATATAAGCTGGGGTTGTCAGAGCAGGGCAGATTTAGATTATGAAACTATGAAGGCGATGAAAGAAGCTGGCTGCCGTTTGCTGGACGTTGGTTATGAATCTGGAAGTGACGAGATATTAAAGAACATAAGGAAAGGTATAACAGCTAATCAACTAAGGGATTTTACCAAAAATGCTAAAAAGGCTGGATTAAAAATACTGGCAGATTTTGTAATAGGATTTCCTGGGGAAACTAAGGAAACTGCTGAGCAGACGATAAGGTTTATTAAAGAAGTAAGGCCTGATTTGCTACAGGTTGCTATTGCAATTCCCATACCAGGGACTGAGTTTTATAGATGGTGCAAGGAAAATGGATATTTGCTGACGGAGAATTTAGAAGAGTCTCTGGATGGAGGAGGATTTCAAAAATGCATCGTATCCTATCCTTGGCTAAGTAAAAAAGATATAGAAATATATGTGGATAGAGCTTTAAAGGAGTATTATCTGAGTTTTTCTTATATCCCAATTGCTATGAAGAATATTTTTGGGAAAGATGGATTGCATGAATTGAAAACTATGGTTAAATCTGCGAAGGTGTTTTTTGAGTATTTGAGAAGGGAAAAACATGAAAGAGGATAAAAGCAATGAGAAAATCAATAATGAAACATTAGAAACACATACAAAAAGTTTTGATGAACATTATTGTAGGTGGGGATGGGTAAAAGATGTAAATGAATATATTGACAAACGCGGGGACAATGAAATATTAGCTCTTTGCACACAATTCTGTCAAAAATGTAGTTCTGGATGAATTGGTGATTTCAAGAGATGTTTTAAGAATTCTAGATGTTGGTTGCGGCTATGGCTTTCTTCTTCAGAGATTGAAGGCAAGATATTTCAAAAATCCGAAAAATATTAGGCTTGAAATGTACGGAATTGATATATCACCATTCATGGTCGAAAATGCAAAAAGAAATGTTCCAGAAGGTAAATTCTGTTGTTGTCCTGCTGAATCTCTTCCGTTTGAAGATAACTCTTTCAAAAATGTTGTATGTTCTGAAGTAATAGAGCACGTTATTAACCCTAGGAAAACTGTGCATGAACTAGCTAGGGTAACCGCTTATAGAGGAGCTTTGATAATTACGACGCCAAACTATTCAGGATATGCTTTGAGTATGCTAAGATTTCTAAAGAAATACGAGAGAATCCCATTTTTACATAGACTTAGAATGTTTTTACAAAAATATAGCGATTTCACAGTAAAAAATGAAGAAATTCCCTTATATCTAATTGTTGCATGGTTAAAAGAAAATAATTTAAGTTTGATTAAAGTTGTATACTTAACACCTCTGGTAGAACAAAATATATTTTTTCCGCGATTTACCAGCTTATGGAGACTTATAGTTAAGGCAACGAAAATTTTAGAAAAAATTCCTATATTAAATAGAGTATTTTGCAATCAAATGATAATAGTAACTCTAAAAGGAAAGGGTATCGGCACAAATTCTAAATATGGTTAAAAATGAAGATAGGATACTTTACTTCAAAATTTCCATATAGTGAAAAACAAAGTATGCAACAATATGTTTGCGGAGGTTCAGTCTTAGCTACCTACTATCTTGCTTTAGAAGTTGCAAAGAGAGATTATGAAATTAAGATTTTTACAACTTCGTATGATTCCAAAGATTTCGTTGAAGAATATGATAATCTAAAAATTTATAGATATGGTACTAATATCAAATTATTGACATCTAATATATCTTTAGGTCTATTTTATAAACCTTTTGTCCATAATGTTGATATCGTTCATGTTAGTTTCGATATTCCTCCTGGCCCATTTGCTGGCTTGAGATATGCTAAAAAGAAGAATCTTCCGCTAGTGGTTACATATCATGGGGATTGGGAAGAAAGTTATGGAAATATTTTTCGAAGGTTGGGAGTGACATTCCATAATAAGTTTTTAGTTGATAAGATTTTGTCTTATGCGAAGGTGATAATTTCTCCTTCTGGAGCTTATGTAGGCGCATCGAGGTTTTTAAGAAAGTACAAAGATAAAATTGTTGTAATTCCAAATGGAATAAACTTAGAAGAGTTCAATATTCCATATCCAAAAGAAGAATGTAGAAGAAAGCTAGGTCTACCTATTAACAAAAATATTTTGTTATTTTTTGGCTACTTATCTCCCTATAAGAGTCCGGATATTCTCTTGAAAATCTTACCAAAGATTTTAAAAGAGATACCAAATACTTTACTAGTATTCGCCGGTAGTGGGGTTATGAAAGAAGAGCTCGAAAGACTTTCAGCAAAATTAAATGTTGACGAAAATGCAAAATTTGTTGGTTTTGTGGGGAAAAAGTGGAGAGCATTGTATTACAAGGCGGCAGATATTTTTTGTTTGCCCTCAACGATGAGCACGGAATGTTATCCACTTGCAATTTTAGAAGCTATGGCATGTGGCGTGTCGATAGTGGCATCAAAGATTGGTGGAATACCCGATGTTATTAATGATAGAGAAAATGGTTTATTAGTTTCCCCAAGAGATTCGGAAAAATTGGCAGATGCGATAATCTATTTATTAGAGAATAAAGATGCAAGAGAAAGGATGGAGAAGAAAGGAAGGGAGAAAGTCGAGGAGTATTCTTGGGAGCGGATTGCGGAGGAGACTAAGAAGGTTTATGATCAAGTGATCTTATGAATACTATAGACATTCCACTAAAAAGAGAGATTGATTTTCATGAAAAAAAGTTCGAGTCAGGTGAAGACTTTTCTTATATTTACAAAAATGATCCATTATGGAAGAAACAGTGGGAAAGAAAGTTTGAAAATATATATGCTCCATTGAAAGAATTAAAGCAAGATGCGCATATATTAAATGTTGGGGCTGGTACCGGGCCTGTCGAATATTTTTTAAGTAGAGAAAATAAAATTTATAAGAATTTTATATCTTCCGACATATCAAAGAATGCCATTTCAAATATAAAGTATCTGAATTTAAATGATAATCTCCTGATTTGTGATGCAATAGCATTACCTTTTAAAGATAGTTCATTTGATGTTGTTTTATTTATAGGGGTGTTGCATCATATTCCTAAAGAAGATTTTAATAAATTATTTTATGAAGTTCAAAGAGTGATTAAACCAAACGGATTTGTTATAGCTTCGGAACCCCCACCAAATGTCATCAGAAAAATTATTAGAATATTTTATACTAAGTGGAAAGATATACACTCAGAAGATGAAAAAGAAGTGGAATGGATAGAATTGAAATCTTTGAAAAGTGAACTACAAATAGATGACATAATTATTAAACCACAGGGTCTTTTCATAGATTTACTAATAAATGTCAAAATTAATAAGTATATCGCAAAAATATTACAATACTTGTATATTTTCGATATTTTTTTCGAAAAATTACATATCAGTTGGAGCTATTTCATATATATAAAATTTAATAAATATAAAATTGATAACAAGTTGAAGGGAGCTATCCGTGGGAAGAATTGCAGGGAGAGATTGTGAAAGTATATTTGGCATATCATTGGTTATTGAGGTGTTTTGATAGCGGCATTGCAAAGACATAAACCAGAAGGAGGAGGTAAATATCGGTAAGATGCTGAAAGCGGTAATTATTATAAAGGAAGATGCAATTGCTAGTAAAAAGTCACTACCAAGATTATGGGGATTGACACTATTAGAAAGGAGCTTATATACGTTGCAAAAGGTAGGGATTAATGACTTTCTAATTGTTTGCGGCCCATACTATGATGTTATTAACGAATACGTCGAAAATAAAAAGCTGCAAAGAGATTTTAAGTTGGGGTTGTTTGATAGCATCGATAATATTCAAATGAACAACAGTCAATTTCTCGTTGTAGATTGTAATGTAGTATTTGATGAAAATATCATAAAGAATTTGATAATCAAAGCGAACAAAAAATCAATTGTTTGTGTGGATTTCTTCCCAAAATATGTTGAGATAGTTACAGATTTATCTAAGAATTTCTTGAATGTTGGAATTTTCTTATGTAATAGAGAAGCTTTTCCTATTTTAGAAAATATCTTTCAAAATACTTTTGTTTCAAAAGAGGATATTAAAAACTCTGGAGTAGAAATTTATGATGTGAACGGTGCTTTTTGGTATAAAATTGATACACAACAAAATTTAAAAACAGCCAAAGACATTCTTTTGGATAGACATCTCAGTAATCCTGATTGGGTAGAGAGCGATATTCTAGTTACTACGAGAAGACTTCTTTCAAAATTTTTATTAAAATATTTAGTAAGTACACGCCTAAGTCCAAACCAAATTTCTCTTATTGGGTTATCATCATTTCTTGCATCTGCGTTTCTTTTTTCCTTTGGCAATTATGCTTACAATATTATCGGAGGAATATTTTTGCTAATAGGGATGAGCTTAGATATTTTAGACGGAATGGTTGCCAGACTAAAGTTAAAAACGTCAAAATATGGAGAATGGCTTGAACATATCTTTGACCAAATTTCAATTAATTTTATCATTTTTGGAGCAACTATGGGGCTTTATATTCAAACAGGTTATCCCTTATTATGGATGGTGGGCATATTTCTGATTATCTCGCATAGTTTAAGCTCATTTATAAATAAGACACACAAAGAAATTTTCGATAAAGATATAGTCTTACTTATAGATGAGTTAGGTAATTCAAAGAAAGAAACTGTATTAAAAAGATCTTACAAATTTTTTGGATTGTGTGCAGGGTCTTTTTTATGGATACTTATCGGAGCATTTTTAAATATCATGCTAGTTAGCTTTTTAGTTATTATTGTCGGCGTAAATTTACAAATGTTAATATTGTTTGTTTTGGGTTCAATACATAATAAAGTAGATTCTATAAAAAGACCAGAAGAATAAGAAAGGCAATGATATGAAGAAAGTGACATCCTCTCCACTCACAGGGGTGGGACATTCGGCGGCAATTTTCCATGAATTCAACGGGTAATCGAAAGAGCCGGTTTGGGAACCCTTCGCCTAAAGTGTGTGCGCCTGTTCTCGACCCTGCTGATAAGGAGATGCTGGAGATAGAGTATCATCATTGAGGTATTGTGACACTCCCAGAGGAAATGGGAAATACAAACTTCAACCTATAGTTACTACATCGGGGTTCTACTCTACTAATTCTGATGTAGTGAAAATAAGAGAACGGTTCCAAAATAGAAGTTTTCCCCGAGAGGGTTCTAGAGGAGAATTTCTCCCTGATGTATGTTGTCACCAAGAACATGGTACTCTAATGATAGATAATAGTGGACATGTCCCTCTGAGCCAGTAAAGCATAGAGTCCGTATGCACAATAGGAAAAGTCCTTGGAAAAAGCACATGAGAATATTATTTTTAGCTGAAGGGCACAAACAACAACAAGCTACGATGCATCGAGTAACAGAGTTTGCGGCTGAACTCTCTAAGCACTATATTCACGCAGATATACTATACGGTAAAAGATACAGATTTGGCAAATATGACTTTTGTGCTCCCAAAATAGGAAATTATTTTAAAAGCATCGTTAAAGCACCGAATTATCAAGTATTGTTTATACAGCGCGCAAGCAATATTGGCGTCTATTTAGTAGTCCAGATATGGAAATTTATAGGCAAGAAGATAATCTTCGATTTTGATGATGCTCTCTTCTTATTAAGAAATCCAGTCCACAGTAGACTAAATCAAATACTTGGTAAAGTCAATGCTGTCACGGTAGGAAGTCATTCCCTGAAAGAATATGCTGAAAGATTTAATGATAACGTTTATCTTATCCCAGCTCCGGTTAACACTGATTGGTTCAAGCCCATAGATAATAAGCGTAAAACTGATCGAACGGTAACAATAGGATGGTTAGGGCATGCACCTGTGCACAGTGACAATTTGAAATTAATAGTCGAACCATTAAGGATTCTAGGTCATAAGTACCGGAATCTCCGGTTTAAGATTGTAACTGCCTTAGGCTCTCAAAAAGTCAAAGATGTTTTTAAAGAGGTTCTTAATGTTGAGATCGACTATGGCTTGGAAACCTGGGCTTCTCTAGAGGATGTCCCAAAGCTTATTTCAGATTTTGATATCAGCATAATGCCTCTTCAAAACACCGAGTGGTCGCAGGGAAAGTGCGCCCAAAAAATAATAGAATCTATGTCCATGGAAATCCCGGTGATAGCCAGCAATGTGGGGGAAAATAAATATGTTATCGAAAACGGAGTTAATGGCTTTCTAGTATCGGATACTGAAGAATGGGTCAGGTATTTAAGTCTGCTGATCAAAGATGGAAGTTTAAGAAGGAAAATGGGTAAGGAGGGTCGGGAAATGGTTAAGAAGAATTATTCTTTAAGGGTTTGTGGGAAAAGGCTAGCTAATATACTAAACAAAATAGCAGATAATAGGTTTTCACGAAATTCCAAACTTACATAAATAAGGGGTTTCAGGGAGTGTAAAAATACGATTTTCTAAAGTCTTGAAACCTTTGCTATATACGGATTTAACAAGGTTGTTTTTTCAAAAATGTCTCAAAAAAGGCCTATTTTTAGTTCCCATTTTTTTTTGGGGGGTATTTACTTTTGTGAAGTCTTCTCATGAGAATTTTACTATTATTCGTTAGGAGAGAAAAATAATTTCCTAAATTCATCATTTTTGTTACTCTCTAGAAGGTATAATTCACTGAGGGGGGTACGGATGAAATAGATTTCCTTATTTAGACCAGATCGAAGAGTCGAACTAATGGTACGTCTCATTCTTAATTGCTGAAATTATGATGAATAAAGGAAATTTGGCCAAGACCCGAATAAGAGTTTTTAAGGTAAAAATATTCAACATTATCAAAAAAATGACTCTTGTGAAGCCCTATAGTAGATAAGTGAGTTTATTGCGTTGGATAGCACAAGAATTGTCAAGATTTTAGGCGTAATGGCTTTTTTTTGCATTACGCTAGTATTGTATATTATTGCTGTCACTCCTCCTGCCATTGGATATGAGTTATCTATTTATGACGCTTATTCTCAATATTTCTGGGTTTTCCTTATAGGTAGTATCGTCTGCGGAATTAGTATTTTGATACAACAAGCTTTTGCTAAACAAAAATCCAACTGGTGGTTAGTTGGGCTTAGTGTAGTCATTTTTTCAACTCTTATTCTTCTTAACCTGCATAGTTTTAGAGGTTATGCCTTTCCTGATCCTCAAGATGCAAAACTTCATCTGGCACGGCTTCATGCGATTATAAACACGGGGCATATTGAACAATCAAATTTTTATCCTATCATCCATTTAATAGTTACTATTTTAATAACTGTTATGGACTTGACGCCAAAAATAGCGGCAGATTTGACCACATCATTCTTTTATATTCTTTACATGATTAATATGTGTCTCTTAGCCACTAGCATAACTCGCTTTAGGGGAGAGTTTTTGTTGGTACTTGCCTTTACGTGCACACCGTTATGGAGTATACCACTGTTGTATATTCATCCTTCTGGTCTTTCTGTGCTAATGCTTCCCTCCCATTCGACAGTGAATGGTAAATATTTGCCCTTCCGCAAGAAGTCACCCCTGATGAATAAAGGCTTTTTCGCATTTCATCCCTCCAAAATAGCCCAAATGGCCTGGTAAACACATTG
>Ga0315533_1001239_pt1 | contig 19913 bp, 21 predicted proteins | sample SalMarSW160130MG_FD_203081 | JGI IMG/M metagenome (GOLD analysis project Ga0315533, IMG submission 203081) | Salt marsh sediment microbial communities from the Plum Island Ecosystem LTER, Massachusetts, United States - Salt Marsh Sediment SW1601-30 ... | reverse complement strand
AGGTCAAGGGAACTGGGAATTTTGAAAGCCCTGGGAATCAGAAATAGCGGAGCCCGAATGATTTTTATTTTCCAGGGAGGTATTCTCGGCCTATTAGGTGCCCTGCTAGGTGCTTTATTGGGTGCCATGCTGGTGAGGTCTTTTACAACTTTCGTTAGTGTGTTCTCTATTGAAATAAGACCTTCCCAAATGATTCTGGTCATGATTGTGACGACTATTGCCGGCATTGTCTCAGCAGTGATTCCGGCCAACAGTTCGGCAAAAATGAATCCCATTGAGGTGATCAGGAATGCCTGAAAAAAATATATTACTGGAAGCAAAAGAAATTAAAAAAATTTATGGTCAGGTCATTAAGACCGTTGCTTTAAAGGGTGTTAGCCTACAGATTCAAAAGAATGAATTTATTGCCCTTATCGGTCCCTCCGGATGCGGGAAAACCACCCTGGCAAATATACTGGGTGCTCTTGACCAACCCACTTCGGGCACTATTTATTATAAAGGCTCTCCGCTTGCAAAGATGAAAGAGAATCAGCTGGCTGAATTCAGGAACCAGTATATTGGTTTTATCTTTCAGTTTCATTTTTTATTAAAGGAATTTACAGCCTTAGAAAATGTCTTGATACCGACCTGGATAAAGCATCAATTGGCCCCGGCTAAAAAGGTGAAAAGAGCCAAAGAATTGCTAGAATTGGTTGGTTTAAAAGACAGGATGTATAACAGAGGAAATAACTTGTCCGGTGGCCAGCAGCAGCGGGTAGCCATTGCGCGTTCCCTGATTAATGAACCTGCATTTGTTTTGGCTGATGAGCCCACGGGAAATCTGGATTCAACCAATACCGATCAAATTTTCGGTCTGTTGAAAAAAATTAATCAGGAAATGGAAACTACCTTTTTAATCATTACCCATGAGCGGCATATTGCCGCCAAATCCAATCGGATAGTTGAAATGCTGGACGGTGAAGTAATTAAAGATTTTTATAACCAGGGAGACGAAGATAAACAATGGCTATCCCTGGCGCCCGAATACTGTAAATTATGTCAGAGAGTCGAAAGTGCTCAGGTTAATTTACGCTAATTGTCGAAATATCAATAAAATACCAACAATAATCAAAATGAATCATTGAAAGCGTATATATGTTGCATTGTTCATTTTAAGTGATATTACTATTTTCCCACTACCCTACTTTAAGCTTTATTTATAGTCCCTCTTTTGGTTATTTTTTGGCTTAAATCATCCAAAAAAGTATAAAAAATGGGAACAATGATCAAAGACAAAAAGGTGGATGAACTCAAACCTCCGATGATGGTAATCGCCATCGGTGCCCGAAGCTCCGCGCCTTCTCCAATACCTATTGCCATGGGAACCAGAGCAAGAACCGTGGTAAACATGGTCATTAAAATAGGTCTTAAACGGGTTTTTCCTCCTAAAATAATGGCTTCATTCCTTTCCATTCCCTTTTGCCGAAGTTTATTAATATAATCAATCAAAACTATACTGTTATTGACCACAATCCCTACCAGCATGATAATGCCGATGTAAGAAAGCACATTCAAACTTTTATCTGCCAGTAATAATGCCAAAATAACTCCTATTAAAGAAAAAGGAACAGAAAACATGACTGCAAGGGGCATTAAAAGGGATTCAAACTGAGCAGCAATAATCATATAAACCAGGATAATGGATAAAACCAATGCCAGGGCAAGTTGTAGAAATGACTCTTGCATTTCTCTGTTTTGTCCGACAAATTCATAGCGATAATCCTCGGGCAATACTAATTTATTTAATTGCTGCTGAGCATCCTGAATCACTTTACCTAAAAAGCGGTTACTGATATTCCCGGAAACATTTACTATCCGCTGCTGATTTTCACGGTCAATCCCTTTGGGCCCGGAACCCACTGTTACTTCTGCAATTTCCTTTAGAGGAATCTGTAATCCAACGCTTGAACTAATCAGAAGATTCTCTACTTCCTCAATGCTGTTTCTATTTTCCACCTTAGGTGCATTTTAGTTTACCATTTCCAACTCCATAAATCCCAATTTTGCAGCTAATTTAGGCCTAACTGCACTTATAAATTGTCCAATAAATGCTACAAGACTTATAAAAAGAACAAATATTATTACAAAAGATATTGCGCCCATTTGAAATCCTCCTTTATTAACTTACAAAATCATTTGATATCTCATTATTTTTTTATATTAGTATAATTTTAGTCTTTTTATTCATAATAACTATTTATTATTTTATAATTTTTTTTCGAGACAATGATAATTCTCTAGTTTACTAATATATTTATATAAAAGAACCAAAATAATTGAAATAATATAAATAATTTCTTTTTATTTATAGATACGACATTAATCTCCAAAATCCTTCTTTTTCTATAAAATAATTTATAAAAATAAAAAAGCCCTTCAGCAAAATGCCAAAGGGCTGGAAATAGTCTGGCTCCCCGTGCTGTTCCATAGATAGAACTTTTATATCCACGTTTTATTTTCCTCATACGGTAACTAAATCCATCAAAGCAACAACTGTTTACCGAAATCCTATTTATTTAGCTAAAGAATATAAACAGATGATCGATTCCGGTGAAGTAAAGAACCAAGCTGAATTGGCCAAGATAAAGGGTATTTCAAGAGCAAGGGTAACGCAGATTCTAAACTTATTGAAGCTTAAACATTCAATCATTCAAGAAATTATAAAACTTGAGGATCCGCTTAGATCAAAAATCATTACTGAGCGTATGTTAAGATCACATGTCGATAAATTATTCCAGTAACATTAATTTATTCTCAATGCATTATGGATCTTTTTTCTTAACAAGATTGTTTACTAGACAGAACGACTTTCGCAACTTTTTTATGGGGGAGGAAATGGGAAAAGTGTATCATGAATTGGAAGAAGCAATCATTACTTAAAATATAATGATTACTACACATCTTATGAAGGTTAGAAAAAATAGCATATTATTGAATAGAGTTACCTGGCCTCATTTTTTATTTATTAATAATATTGTTGATTCCCTTATTGTATACCTCTGCCATTAATTCCAAAGCATCCTGGAGAATATTGATCACAATTTTTCGGTAATGATTTGTGCTAATTTCTCATTGTTATTCAAATATGTTTTGTTCCATTTTATATCCAGCCTCTTTTTTCATATAATTCATAACCCTTTTTTAATGCTTCATCTATTTGCTTCTCCAAATTCTCATCTAATTTTTTTATATGGAAACAAGTTTTTCCTTTAAATAATCTCAATAAATTTGGTTTAAAATATTTTTTTAACTGAACATCTGTATAAACTGGCATGTAATAAAATCCAACGTATATGCTCTGTATTATTAAGCCAGCAAAATATACTTCTTTCTTTTTTCTTCCATCTACCACTATATTTTTTATTGACCAAAGATCGTATTTACTATCAAGGTCAAACTTTGGGATTAAAGGTTTCTCGTATTTTTTTAGTATTTTTTTTAATCGACGAAAAATATTAACTAGATTTTCTTGCAAATCTTCCATCTCCCTGCTCTCCTTTCTTATCAAATTATTAACTTCCTTTTAATCAAGAAAAAGGGCGTGGAATTCTCTGGCTCCCCCTATTGGATAACTTCGGATCTTTTAAAGGGCATATAAGAATGGTTAATATTGAATTGAATCAATGAGTTTACACTAAAATAATAAAATGAAATTAGTTTTAAAGCCCTATCAGTAACATATCGATTGACCAATTCATTAAAAATGCAAACAAATAGAATAAGTGTAAAAGCATATATATTTCTCGTTAATATTGCATTTTCTCCTATATTCATTAAAGAATCCCTTTAGCCTGATTACGTCCCCATAAGAGAAGAACGGCTAGGATTAAAAGTAAGCAGGTTGGTATTGCAACAAACCAAGTTGCTCCACTGAATTCCTGCATAATCCAACTGTATAATAATCCCAAACCAGCAAGTAAATGAGCATGGGTTAAAGATACCAAAAAGATATGCTGTTTTTCAGGTTTCTTATAGACCATCAAAGTGCCAATCGCCCATGCAACCAGCACACCTCCTGACCAGCGCAACCCACTTCCCTCAATCAGGTTACCTCCTGATAATTTTACTAATATGCCAGGAATGAGTAAAAAACCGAATCCATAGACTAATGATACAATTGCAGTAATTATCAAAATAATTTTTAACGCTTTAACATTATCTTTTTGAGACACAACAAATTACCTCCTTTTCACATTATAGACGGACTGAAAGGGCTTTATTTAATAGAATATATGTAATATACGACAAATTACTTAAAAAATCCTTTTTCTACAAAAAGCTCATCAGCAAATGCCAAAGGGCTGGAAATGTCTGGCTCCTCCTTTTGGACAACTTCAGAACTTATAAGGATAATATAGCAATAGATAATTTTAAATTAAATCACACTTACAATTGTATAGGTTAAAAAATATTAGTTATTATAAATTTAAGTATTTAATGAGTAATTGATCTTAAAATATAAACCTAAAAAGGTGGGTAATCGCTGCGATGTGAAAATTGCTCTTGATTGCCCATTCGGTCTACATTATTAAGATGATATATGTTACAGGATACATGACAAATGAAATAAAAAAATATAGTATTGTTTAAAAGGAGAGTTGGGGGTTGACTTTCAGACAGTATCTAACCCCATTTCCTTCCAATTGTCTCCTTGCAGCTACTTCGCTCTCATCTTATTCCCTCTAGATTCATGAGTAACCTCAGCAAGACCCAATGCCTCCATCAACGGTGGGATATACATTCCAAATCGACCACGAAGCCCTTTCTTTAAACCATACCAACCTCTCACTGGATTCTTATTTGAGCGACCCCATGCTTCGACAGTTCCCTCTTTAGTGGGTTTTTGTTCATCGGCACTGCCAAGCTCCATCCAACCAGCATGCTTTTTTAGCATTTCATGTAAGTCTTTAAGACAACGAATATCATAGTGCAAAATTGTCTTCCCTACAGTACAAACAAGTATTTCCTTCCCGTCCTTTTCATCAACATGCATGGTGTACTCAGACGACAATGGGGGAGTTTTCAGCTTCAATGGATTGTCTTTTATTCCTATTTTCTCTTTGTAATTCATCATTTCATCCTTTCACTTTATTTTCAAATAATTTCAGCTTCCTTTTATAAATTGCTGATAAATTGCTCAAATGACTTAATTTTCTGTTTTAATTACCTTAATAGGCTTATTTTCTTTCTAAAAGCAATGGCTAAATATTTCAAATCCTTTTTATTTTTAATACTTCATCTTTTTAAATAATCCTTCTTTTTTCAAAAAGAAAAAAGTCCTTCAGCAAAAGCCAAAGGGCTGGTTATTGTCAGGCTCCCCAGACTGGACGACTTTCGCAACTTTTGTATGATTGGCGAGACTGCAAAGGTTTATCGGAAGTTAGAAGAGGTAATGAGTGTTTGTTGAAAATCAAGAAAATAGAATAATTCTTAAAAAAGTTATCGAATTATTGACTTGGCACACCTTCCCTATTATCTAATTTAAAAGTAGAATATTAACTGTCTAAGAAAATTGTATGTGTCCCTTGTATGTTAATAAACTTTAGTAGTAAATCAAATGTCAAAAGATAAACAAAACTCAAATCCACGGGCCAGCCCTTCGGTTGACTGAGTGATTCGTTAGCTGGTGCAATAACAAATGATTCTATTCAGAATATCTACTAATCCTTAGTCGGAAATACGGGCATTTATGACCATTAAACCTAACTCCATTCCTGCATCTCCCGGATCTACCCATACACCATCTGTATCGTAACGTTGAACAAGTACAAGCTTGTGTTCAGGCAGAATCAAAACTATATGTACACCTACTCCGGTATGATAATAACCTGAAGATCCAATTAATTGTTCAAATGCCGATCCTTCCGGAATCGTATTCCACATATAACCATAACCTATACCAGCAGTACTATTCACAATTGAAAACGTAGTTGTACTTTCATGAATCCATTCGCTTGGTATAATCTGCGAATTCATCCAAATTCCATTTTTCTGGTAGAGTACACCGAACCTTGCCATATCTCTTGTACTCATCCTAAAAGAATAAGCAGGATGCATCGATAAATTCTGTTCATATTGATAATAGCAGTTTTCAATACTGAAATCTTCCATTCCAACAGGATCGGCTATTCTTTTCTTGAATTCCTCGAATATTTTAGTTCCAGTTTCCTGTTCAAAAATAGTACCCAGTGTATTAAAATCCCAATTATTATAATAAAAGAAAGTGCCCGGTGGATGGCTTCCTCTTTCCGGTCGAAATTCCTTCATCTCTTGGGCTTCAGCTGCAGCTTCATGGTATACACCGGATCTGGATTTTAATAAGTCTCTTACTTTAGCTTGTTTTTCATCATTGGTGAGGCTTGGAGGAATATCATCAATCCCCAATTCTTCTAAAGTTGTATCAAGGTTTATATTTCCAAGTGCGAAATGAATTCCGTAGAGCGCATTCAAAAATGGTTTTCTGATAGAATGGCACCAATAATTCTTAGTAATTTCACCCCATGAAAAAAAACTTTACCATTATAAAGTACCATCATTGCAGCATAGCCACTTTGTTTAGCAAATTGTTTTGTTTCATTCAATTTTTCAGATGAATAACCGACTTCTTCCGGGGTAACATACTCGAGCTGATTATCATCTTTAGCTGATGAAGTAGATTCTTTCGAATAACCAATAAATATACTAATGCTTAACAAGCCAATTATGAATGCTACACTCACCAGATAACAATAAATAGATATTTTTCTCTTATACATTTTTTTTCTCCTTTAACTTGATCAATTACATTCCTTTAAGGGATGGTTATGACAAAGGGATCATAAGTTGGTGACTGCCCGTTGGAAAAAACCCAGGACAGTTGCAATAAGTAACAGGATTATTACTGATATTGTCTACCCTCTCCCAACCAGAGCTTCGATACCAATCATGCCTCCCATTCCCGCAAAAGATAGGACAACGAGACTTGTGACCATCCATTGTGTCTGACGGAAGTTGTACTCAAGGCATAATCCACTAGAAATAGCACTATCAACCAAATAAGCATTGTGCTAATCTGAACGTAATATAGAAATGGACGATTGAATTCAGTAACCCTTAGAAGAAAGTACCAAGCGGAAATACCATGAGCAAAATGGGGATCCCAACCCAATGCCCGGGCTTCAATCCGAAAATTATCCGAGACGCAAATGTGATGATGCTTGAAATGAAAACAACATGTGCAACGACTGCACCAAGAAAATCCAACTTTTCTTGCATGATTAAACCTACCTCAAGGTAAAGTCGGCGATGCTTATGCTACACAACGTCTCATCACATAGGTTTATCTGTACTAATAAAATTGTAATTACGGCTATTTCTCCATATAAATCCCATCTTCACATCTGTTCTTTTTCCCCTTCAAATAATAGGTAATAATAGGGATAGACACCTATTTATCAACTTTCTTCTTAGTCCTTCCTTCCAACTTTAACTAATTGTCAAGGGGATGGTCTTTTTGACACTCCGAAAATATTTATTTACCTTATTGAATTGTCATCAATAGTTAAAAGAATTAGTCTTTTTCAATTTTTCTACACATTAATATAATACGACAAAAGGTTAAAAAACTCCTTCCTTTCTTGAAAAAAACTACAAAAAAATAAAAAGCCCTTCAGCAAATGCCAAAGGGCTTAGAATTGTCTGGCTCCCCCTATTGGACAGGTTCAGAACTTTTTGTGGGGGAGAAATTATTAAAGATATACATAATATCTATAAACTAAAGGAGTTAATTAACTTTCCAATAAGAACATAAATAATGTTGAATTGCTTATTTTTCCTTATTTATCAATTAAGTATATTGCCTACTCTTATTCTAACCATTTATTTTTGCCAATAAAATTAACTATCTTAAACTGAGAAATATCTATATTAGTATACCTACTTTTTTAATTCAATTTCTTCATGGTTCGACCTATTACCTTGAGGATTAATCCAGTTTATATCAATTATAAATCGATCAATAAGCATTCCCCTTGATAAAACACACTTAAAAGAAGATGTTTGTTTTTTTCCAATCTCCTGAGGATTTAAGATAGAAGAACTTGTAGAAACTAACCTGCGAAGCGAATCAAGGCCTCGGACATCAATGCTGGCTTTTGACATAAAGCCGTTTCCAAAATTTTCAATTGTTCCGTTAACAAAAACATATTCTCCATCTTTCTCGGTAAGTATAGTTCCTCTGTCTTCTAAATATATATGATCTCCAGCTTTACTTAAATTCGAAGACCAATTGATCACTTTGGCTTTTGCCTTTAAAATTTCTAAATTTTTAGTAATCAAATACGTATCGAAAAGGAATATTCTAAAACTACTTATTCTTTCCATATTGTTTAATTTTAACTTGAAATATGATTCACTTCCAGGAGCTATTGATGAAGGTTGACAATTCGTTGTTTCAACAAGAATTATTTTTCCCTTTTCATTTTTACACTTAACATTTATTTCAGCATCGTTTACTATCTCTTTTCCATAATTTCTCAGCGTTCCTTGAATATTAACAAAATCTCCTTTTGGAGTAAAGCTAGTACTAAAGTCAATTAAATCAACCTCGTTTAATGAAATAGTGGCAGATTCAGAAATATTTTGTACTTCAGGTAATAATTGAGTTGCTTGAACATTTTCCTTTTGGGTTGATTCTGATTCTTTTTGTCCTGATCCTCCTAAAATACTAATCTCATATCCAAGCAATTTATATTTAGAGATTTCACTTTCCTCGTTAGTGATGCAGATATTATTTCCTTCTTGATCCTTGACAATATAAAGTGTGGCAAAAGAAAAGCTAAAAAAAACTACATTTAGAGAAAATACTAAACAAACAATAAATAATAGAAATTTAATATTTTTCATAATATTATTCTCCTTTTCTCTATATCCCTTATTGGATTCAAGTAGATGGCAAGCTTTTTAGTCCTGGTACTAGTTTCATCCAATTTTATAAAATCTATTTCAAAAGATAAGGAAGGCAAAGAACTATTGATTAAAAATAATTTACGTAATTGGTATATTTAATTGTTTTTTTATTAGGAATAATTATATGGGAATAAGTGATTTTGGTTTTTTAAAAAGTATTTGAGTGTAAATAGTTAAAGTAGAAATAATTGTAAGAAAATAAAGAATGCTAAACTTAGTATTTCTTTTCAAATAGTACATTTTATGAGGAACTCTTTTCGATTTATTTTAATAATTTTTGTCCACGTGTTAGTATTAAAAAAATCAGAAAGTAAAAAACACTATCGTTGTAGTAAATTAAAGAAAAACTGAATTCTTTTGTAGTTAGCATGCGAGCATAATATTAAACCTAGTTATATATTCGATGTTAATTATAAAACTCCTTCTTTTTTAAAAATATTTCGCTTCTTTAATTTCTCTAAGTTAGATTATATTATTATTAGATGATTCAGAAAATAGAAATAAACTGTTGAGATATTAACAAGTTTTCTTAGAATAAATAAATTTCGAAGTTTTTTTATATAATAATATCGTAAAAGCATGTCGAGAGACGGAAGAAGTAAGCAACTGGAACAAGGTAATAATTATAATATTAGAAAAAGGTTGAAATTTCGTAAACCCAAAAAATCGGGTTTAATCTAAGTGTGCTTTAAGCAGTAATTTCTATATTGTTTGTATGATTTATCAAATAAAAAAAATAAAGCTCATATAAACCTTATTAGAGCTTCACTGAGAAAAATGATAAAACCCTTATATATCAATGGTTTCATTGGTTTTTAGCGAAGTCGACGCGCAGATCGCTGATGGCCTTCTTGATTTCCTTGATTTCAACGGTGACATTCCGGGAGAATTCCTTCTGGTTTTTGATAATCTCATTGATGAAAAACTCCAGTTTCCAGACCAAGTAGACCGAAAGTACCAGGGGAAAACCGTTATTCGCGATGAATTTGAGCATATATTCAATATCCAATCAATTGCCTTCCTTTCCAAATCCTTTTTTCTCCGGACCGGACATCCAGATGCAGGAAGTTTTCCTTTTCGTAAAAGCCGATACCGGTAAATCCGATTTCCTGGGCATACATGAGCAGATCATAAAGCAGGTAATTCTTGACATGGAATTCGGTTGATGCATCATAAAAATGAATAAATCTGTTAAACTTCAGAACTAAGGGAGGCTTTAATCCTATATGAGAAAAGCCCTTCAGCAAAGGCCAAAGGGCTTGAGATTGTCTGGCTCCCCGCTCAGGACGACTTTCGCAACTTCTGTATGAATGAGGAAACAGGAAAAGTGTATCGGAAGTTAGAAGAAATAATTAGTATTTGATGTTATTGTCGACTATTTAATCACTTTGAATAAATTAGAAAAATTGTCAAATTATTTAGCTGGCACACCTTCTCTATTGTTTAAGAAAATGGGGCACTTTTCTATTTATTTTAATTATCAATTATTAATATTTATGATATAATACAAAAACAAATTTTAATAGTTAATAGATTTAATCATACCTATTTATTCACAATTTTTAATATTTAGAATTGAGGTGATATGATGAATCGGGTTTTACATTTTGAAATTAGTGCGGAAAAACCGGACGAAGTAATCAGTTTTTACAAGAAAACATTTAATTGGAAATTTGAAAAATGGGAAGGTCCAATGAAATATTGGTTGATTATGACAGGAGATGAAAAAACAGCGGGTATTGATGGTGGCTTGAAGGAAAGAGATGAAATGGGGACCAATACGATTAATACCATTGATGTTGTATCCATCGATGAATCCATTGAAAAAGTGACGAAAAATGGAGGAGAAATCATTATACCAAAAATGGCGGTACCCGGTGTTGGTTGGATGGCCTATTTTAAAGATCCCCAAGGAAATGTATTTGGTATCATGCAGTCAGATAAATCTGCAAAGTAATTAAATTATGGGATAGAAGTAATAAGTTGTTTTTGTTACACCATTATTGAATATTTAGGTATGATAAGTTTTATAGAACATTGGTAAAAAAGAAGGCTGGAGATTGTATCAAATAGAAATTCAAATAATTACTTAATTCAATAAATTGGTATTATCATATGACTTAAAGATATATCAACTATTTTCATTGTCCTGCTCTTCAGATTAAAAATCCTTCTTTTTAAAGAAAAAAGCCCTTCAGCAAAGGCCAAAGGGCTTGAATTGTCTTGGCTCCCCCTATTGGACAGGTTCAGAACTTTTACGGGGAATATATTAATCGATAATATTTAGACTGAATCAGTTAGTTTTTTAGTAAAGTTATCAATATAAAAGTTATTTTTCTTCACAGACAGATCGAGATTTGCATCTTTTGTTTGAGAGAAGAAATTGAAAAAGTTTACTATCAATTGATAGAATTGATTAACCTTGATATCTATAGGTTTCTTTTTTACCATTTACCTTTACTTACATGTCCTGCTATTTCTGCCTTACTTCTTTGTTTAAATACCCACGCCTCTTTTACGGCATTTTTAAATACTGATACACAATTAGCATCAAGATTGATATCTATTCCCTCTTTTGCCAAAGTTTCAATTTTCATAGCCAGGTTTATAATCTCCATGTGGATATCATTGGTCCGATCTGAATCCAATACTTTTTTGGTATCTTCTTCTGATACAGAAGAGAACTGATCCTTAGGATTACCACATTTCGGACATTTTTCAGGAGCATCATTTCCCTCATGCAGGTAGCCACAAAAAGAACATTTCCATAACATATTTTTATCTCCTTTACTTTTTTTTAACATATTACCATATTTGTGTATGCAAGTAAAAGATGCAATGATGGTAATTTAAGTGAAAAGATTCAATGTAATTGTTTAGAAGGAAAGCCCTCAGCAAAACCAAAGGGCTCGGAATGTCAGGCTCCCCCTATTGGAAAGGTTTGGAACTTTTTGTTGGGGTGAGATTATTGAAGAACTGCGAAACATCTATAATCTAAAGGAATTAATTAATCCTCCAGCAAGTGCTATAAATAATGTTTAATCAATTATTTTCTATTATTTAACAAGAAGTATACCCCCTACTCTTATTCTAACTATATATTATAAAAGAGGACTGCAGTTGCAAACAATGAAAATATATTATTAGGGTTGACTTTCCTGTTTAGACCACTTCCATGCATACCAGATAATTAGTGACAGACACACAACTTCTATAGCTGCAAAAAATATATAATGAAGAACTAGCGATCCACCAACTACAACAAACAAAATAGTTATTACACCTGCGATGATATTTGCCCAGCGATTTGATCTGTACTTCAATACCCGAGACAGGAAAATCATAGCAATCGGAATCTCTATTATTATTGCCATTCCCAACATAAGTTCTTGAGTGATTTGAACCGGTGTTGATCCTGTTACTATCTCTTGCAGGAGCTCAGGAATATATAATGTAAGAATATCCGCAAAAATCATATTAAACATTACAACTATCCATAATGTTGAAAGTTTCACTTTCAGATCCGTTTTATCGGTCTTTTTTTCTAAATTCATTTTTTTCTCCTTTTTTTAATTATTTAAATTGTCCTGTGTGGTTATCATGCAACATTTTTCCCCTTATGTATGATAATTTAATATTTGGAAAAGAATAAGAAATGTTTCTTCTAACCATACCTCCTTATCTAAAACTTAAATTTTTTTCTTTTTCCCCTCTTTACCCTTTTAAGAGAAAAGCAATAAATACTTGAGACTTTTAGATTATATTCGACCCTTAATATTAAAAATCCTTCCTTTTTATAAAAATATATATAAAAAACAAAAAGCCCTTCAGCAAATGCCAAAGGACTGGTTATTGTCTGGCTCCCCAGACAGAACGATTTTCGAACTTTTTGTATGAGTGAAGATACTGAAAAAGTGTATCATAAGTTAGAAGAAGTAATTAGTATCTGCTAAATATTAAAAAAGAATAAAAAAGGCAGAAACACTTAATAAAGAAGTTCTGCCTTTTGATTTTCTTGGCTCCCCCATTATCCTTTGAAAATTAAAATTATCTAAAGTCTTCTGAGCTAACCATTAACTCGAGCTTATAAATCCCTTCTGTGGGCAATTCTCCCGCAATTTTATTTGCTTTAGCGAGGACTTGACGGATAGATTCAGCATCTTTTGCATCAAATTCACAGTATAATTTACCTTCCTCGCGGGCATACCGAGTTCCAATCCAATAAGCATCAACTGTGTGATTTGCCTTCAATGCCTTCGCAAAAGGTGTGGCAGCCTCCGCAGTTAACTCTTTACCTACCGGATGAACAACTAAAAATTTAGCCATTTTTTTCACCTCCTTTATTTTAAGTCTGCCAGGTAATTGAGATGGTATCAGTCGACTCCTCCTTTACCTGTAAACGGGGAGCCAGTCTTTGATTATCATAGATAAACCCGGTGGAAAAGGAAAAGTATTAATAACTGCCTATTAATGTTAATTAATTTTTGTTGAATGTGAAATTCTTTTATTAGATATTAGATCTAAGGCTCTTAGTATTTTTTTTGTAAATTTATTTGAAGATTTGCGGTGGGAATATTGGAATGTATCCGGCCGCTTTACCGTTGGTCAGTAATTACAAAAATAAAAATTATCGCATACATACCTTAAAATTAGAATTTTTAAGCTTTTTTTAAAACTAATAAATATTTTTAAAGAAAAAAGCAATAGCTAATTTTTTACGATTAAAAAGATTTTTTACATTTGAGATTTCTTCTAATTACTTTTAAACATAATTTTTTACTCTTTATGTTTATATACGACAAAATTTAAAAAAAATCCTTCTTTTTAATAAAATAATTTATGAAATAAAAAAGCCCTCCAGCAAAATACCAAAGGGCTGGAAATGGTCAAGGCTCCCCAGACAGGACGACTTTCGCAACTTTTGTATGAGTGATGAGTCGGAAAAAGTATATTGTCAGCTGGAAAAAGTAACTGAATTATTGAGCTAATACAAGGGTAATAAAAAAATAGAACAAATTAAGTATAATAAAGCTAAACTTCAATATATCAAAATCATTCCTTTTACTTTAAACAATCTCAGTAAAAGCAACAGATCTTTGTTTCTATATACAATTTTTACAACTTATTTTTCACCTTCTAATAACAATTTTGTGCTTTCTTCTAACTCGATAAATGCAGCCTTGGAAATTGTAATTGCTTTCGCTTCAACAGAGACTGGAGTATCAGTACCGCATGCTACCACAAAAATATAATTTTTATCTAACATAATTCCTATACTCGCATAGGATGATCTAATATAAGTTAATTTTTCTCCATCGACCGTACCATCAGACGCAGTTTCTTCCATTGTTTCTGTATAGTCAACTACAAACCTATTTTCGCTATCGTCTAAAATTTGCCCAATGCCGAACATTTCACTTTTTCCTTTTTCTATCAAATTTACAAATTCTTCTTTGGCTTCAGATACAGAGCTAAATGGCCATACCATTACATGGACTTGAATTTCATTGGATACAAAATAGGGGAACTCCGGGTTAGTAATTTTTAATTTATATATACAGGTTGATTCCGGCTCTATACCAAAAAAAGACAAAACATATTCTTCGTCAAGATGCCAAACACTCTCAGGAGGAATAAAATTAAATCTGCCAGGTGCCACAGGACATTCCAATTCCGTATATTGGATGACCTTATCTTCAGCCGGTTCTTCCTCTTTTTTAGCTTTCTTCAAATTCTTCTTGCAGCTATCCACCAGCATATCAGCCACCCGCTGCTTTTCCTCAGCTTCCCAGCGAAGGTGCTCCTCTTCTAATTTTTTCACTTGTTCTTCCAATTGTTGGACTTGTTTTTGTATTTCCAGGTTCACCCGGTAGCTCTCTTCCAGTATGGCTGTCAGTAAATTGTTATCAAGGTGCTGCTTCTTCAACAGTTCGATTTCCTCTTTAGTCAGGTCCGCACTGGGCAGGATCTGCTTGACTGTCTCATTATAGACCGCTTTGCCGGTTAAGGCCGGATCGGCCAGGCTCTCAATAGCCTCCAAAGCCCCCTTAACCGATACCGCCTTGATCTTGCTGGTGATGTCATTTTGATTCTTCTCGGATTTGGGCTTTTTCGGTTTCAATCCCTGTAAGACCTTCAGTGAAGACCCGATCTTGGGGATGACTTCGGCACTGGTAATGGCTTTGGCATAGGATTGGCCCACCCCCTTAGCCGTCTTGATGGTATCATAGGTGATCCAGGCCAGGCGCCAGAAGCTCTTGAGGAGATTGACTTTAATATTATTGACCAGTCTATTTTTGTAATCCCTTAAATCGCGTCGCATCAGCCGGTCGATCTCCATATCCCGCTTTAAGAAGTAGATCTGCAATTTCAAATCGATGATCTTCTCCCTGGTAATGTAGTATTGCTGGGTCTCCCAGTTACGGGAAGAGAGTTCCAGTTCATCAAAGGAAAACCTTTCATCAATTTCGGAATACTTCTTCCAGTCCCGATTGAAGATGTCCCAATTCAATTCACAGTTTTTATTGATGACTTCTTCCTGGGCAAACGTGTTGATGGTTATAATAAAAAGTAAGAATATAATTGCACAAATAATAAAATTCATTTTATTTCCGGGGAAATTAATTTTATTCATCTTTCTCCTCCTTTTCATTTATTATGAATGTCTAAGGGCTATAAAATTCCCATTCCAAGGTCTCGACTCTCCCCTCAGAATCCAAGTAGTACTCCACTGCCTGGACCAGGTTCACCCGGGTAGTCTCATGTTGCTGGTAAGCTTCTATACAAAGAGGTAAGGTAAAGCGGCGGGAGACTGTCTGGCCAGCATCATACCATTTCTCATGATATTCCGGGAAGATCTTCTCGTAATTGCGAGTCGGATTATTGATATAGTCGTAGGTTATCCCTGTTGAATCACCGCAAGCATAGACATCTTCCTGGGGACAATCGGGATAAATAAACCAGTATTCAGTGGCATAAAGGCTCAGGTCATTCTCTACCTTTATGCTTAATTCCAGGATCCAGGCCAGTTCTCCGCTCGCTCTGGTTTCTAACTCTAAATTGGTAATTGTTAGGCTAAGCTTTCCATGGTCGGAGATAAAGGTATAGTTAGGAAACTTTTCTGCTGGCAAGGCTTCTTCTGCGGGTTTTGGGGAAAGAACGGGGGCATTGCTTTCTGGTTTTATCTCTATTTCTTCCTTTGTCTCCCTTTTGGTGAGCTTTTCTTCCCGGTCAAAATGCAGAAATTCATCGGGCTGACCATCGGCATTTAAGTCCTCTGCCTGCAGGATCAGATATTCTTCCTCATCATAAGAAAACCAAGCATCCGGGAGACCATCCTGGTTGTAATCCCAGATGGTGAGGACTAGAGTGTCCTGTATAAAATAAGAGGTCTTATCCGGGACGCCGTCGTTATCAGTATCATTCTGAATGGATTGATTATAGTGGATTTGATATGGACCCAGGGAAATGAAGTCCTTCTCCTGGATTTGGCTGGCAGCGGGTAAAGGAAGAAAAAAGAGTAATAAAGCCAGAAGAATCATGCTCATAAGGGATAAATAGTATTTTTTCATGGTTAATACCTCACCTATTTCTTTTTTTGCCATCCTGATAAATACTCTATGTCCTGAAATGACTTTGGATACAGATTTTAAAAAGTTGCAAGATAGAGCGAACCATTTTTTCTTACTGATTTTAGGGAGTGATTATAGTAGATTTAAAGATTGCATTTTTACTATATCGTAAAATGTATCTGCTGGAAGGTTTTTATAACAATTTTTGTTATAATAATCAGAAAAAATCATTTTTATATATGGATTTAATTTAATTAGAATCAATTGCACTTGTCTAACTATTTTATTTTATAATACTGCAAAAAAATGAAGAATCCTTCTTTTTCTTTAAAATAATTCATAAATATAAAAAAGCCCCTCAGCAAAAGGCCAAAGGGCTTGGAAATTGTCAGGCTCCCCAGACAGGACGATTTTCGCAACTTTTGTATGAGGGATGAGACTGAAAAAGTGTATCATAAACTAGAAGAAGTAATAAATATTTCTTAAGAATAAAAAAATTGAATAATACTCAATATAAGATATGTCTTTCAAAATAAACTACCCTTCCTATATATTATAAGGTTGGAGAGTAAGGATAATAACTAGAGGAGATGGGGAGATGGTCTAGGATATGTCCTTATTTTTATCATTAAGATAAATGCCTCACTACCAAGAGTGATATTAGGCGGGTGTGTTGAAGAAGAATTTTCATATATTGATGTTGAATAATATATTTCCGAATCAAAGTTATTACAAAAAATAAAGCCAGACTTAGAATGTAATTGTGTTGGAAAAATTTCCTAACAATAAAAACTAAGCCCGGCTTTTTTTACATTAAAATCCAAGCTTGACTTTGAGTGATATAAAAATAGTCAATCTTTCATCCAAAAATCTCCCATGAATAGCCTAAAAACCCTTTTAGAAAAGGAACAGAGAACCGTCCCCTGTTCTAAGGTGTCTGTCCCTATTATTAACTGTCATTGATGATTATTGGAGTTATTCTAAATGCTTATAGCATTATTCGCTTACATACCAAGCTTAACGGCAATAAAATAACTTATCAGAGAAACAGAGGCAGATAACACCATACCCCAAATAATATCCACCACCGTCAAAAAAAGAGGCCAATCTTTTAATGTGGCTAAATTTGTCAGGTCATAAGTAGAATAAGTAAGCAGGCCAAATAAAGCACCAACAAAAAGTGCATTGAACCAATTTTTCTTTTCTACTGCAGGAGTAATCACAAAAAAGACCAGACCAACGATAAATAATAAATAAAAAATAATAGCGGCAAGCCAATTAATGTTTGTTTTCATCAAAAAACCAATCTGTTCACGAATAAACTTTTTAGCTACCAGCCCAAGCCATATCATATCAACGGCAAAAAATACCGGTAACGCTATAAAATACAGTTTAATAAACATATTTGTCTCCTATCACCAGGCTTTGCAGTAGAAATCTTCCTGGAATAAATTAAAGTTAAATCCTAACTTTCCTCATTGAATTGCCTGTAGACATTCTTGATATCCTTCCTCGATTTTAAAAATAGGTGTCTGTCCATTTTATTTTCTATCCGCTATTTACCGCCATAATGTATCATCTTAATCTTAATAACCGTATTGTCTTCATTAATTTCTACTTTCAATTTTTTGTATGGCCCAGGAATTCCTTTTTTGAAATAATTCGTCAACCCTATTGGCTCTTTAGGTATCCGGAAAATGCGAGTATCTAGTTTTCCATTTCCATTCTTATCCTGAAACATCGATATAACATATTCCCCGCTGGGAAGTGACTCATTGATGAATAGAGTTTCAGAAATAGATTCAGCCTTTAGTTCTTTGTAAGGTATATTCTTTTTATATCCCTCTTTGGAATTATATATAGCTATAATTATTTTACCCTTATTGGGCAATACTTCACTAATCTCAATAGTCACATTCAATGGTTCAGCAAAAATATTCATAGTGTAAAACAAAAAAATTAGAAGGAATAATATTTTTTTCATGAAATACCTCCCATTTATTAATTCTATTTTACAATAAAATTAACTTTATTGTATTTTTATTATACAACATAATGATTAATCAAGTATTTATACCTTGCCTATTTCATTCCCTTAAAAATAAAATATCAACTGCCTAAGAAAATAGGATGTGCTATCCCTGTTTTTTATTTATTTTAAAAAGAGATAGTTTTTATTTAATCTTTTAAAAAAACTTAAGAATTCTGGTAATTTTTATTCATAAACATTTTTTAAAATTTAACCCAATCATGCCAGTATCTGTAGCCAATTATGCACAGATTTCCTACATAAAATAGAAGAATATGAGCTCGACCACTATATAATTTATAAATAACATAGGGCAGCAATGCAATAAATCCTAAAAGAACTCCAAAAGAGTCATCTTTAACGATTATTCTTTTTGATTTTAGAAAGGAAAAGATGGTAAATGTAATTCCAAGAATGGTCGGTACCTCCCATTTTGTTAATATGGTCCATGCGCCAAAAGTAGTGGCAATTGCTTTTCCGCCTTTGAACTTTAACATTGGAGAAAAGGCGTGTCCTAAAATACCAAAAAGGGCAGCAACAGCAATGACATATTCATCTTTAACAGTATCGATGATAATAAACAAAAACAGCGGAAAGGTTCCTTTGAAGTAATCCAATATCAATGCCATCATACCGAACTTCATCCCTTTGGCTCGCCAGAGATTTAATGAACCTGGATTTCCATCTCCCACCTTACGCAAATCAACATTTAAAAGTCTTGCTAATAGGTATGAGTACATGATTGAACCAGATAGAAACTGCAAAAAAATTGCCAGCAGGCTATACATCTATTTTTCTTCCTTTCCAAGTAACAGATCTTAGAATAAATTTTTTAAAAATAGAACTCAGGAAAACGATTAAAAAAAATAAAAAGTGTAAAGGATAAAAGAGAGCATCCCAAAAGTTATAATTACCGGTTTTGCTGATTAGCATATATATCTGTAATGCATATAGAGGATAATAAATGAAATACTCAGATTTGGAGAGGCAAGAAAAAAAAGAAGAGTATATACCACCAAACCATAAAAATATTACTAAAAAATTTATAATACCAATTTTAATTGCACCAGAAGCTATATTTTTAGTAAGACCTTCAAAAAGTTGTCTTAATCCTTTTGGATACATACGAAACTTTATTATTTCACCGCCTAATAAATTGATAACACCTATTCCCTTTTCTAAGTAAATCTTCCCAATTTCAAAATCCTCAACAACCTGATTCTTTACTGCAAGATGCCCGCCAGCTTTCTCATAGTCGCTCCTTGAGGTTAAAATCACGGGTCCAAAAACCCCAATGGGATTAGATTTGTGAAAAAGAGAAAAAGAAT